>OBKS01001297.1_pt1 | contig 18290 bp, 16 predicted proteins | sample 1517381 | NCBI WGS metagenome assembly OBKS01 (sample SAMN04571686, study PRJEB22368) | human gut metagenome | biome: human gut; material: stool | host: Homo sapiens | place: Luxembourg | collected 2012-08-03 | reverse complement strand
TAGGGCTTGTTAGGGACTTGCACCCATTAGAATAAGCTCATGCCGAGCATACTAAAAAAGGGAAGTGCCGAAACGACACTTCCCCATGGATTGGATGAGTTATATAATCATCTGTCTCGCGACATCTTATTCTGCGTATGCTGTCTTGTAGGCAGAGTCAAAGAACATAGCGCAAGAACCTACGCCAGTCTCATACTCATGCTGCTTCTGACCAGCTCTGTCATACTCCACTACATAGCCGTTACCATTATAGTCGGCATAGCCATTATCGCCCATTTTATAAGAGAGCACGAAGATATGACCGTTCAATGGGTCGGCGAAGATGCCGCATGGGCTCACAGGCATCTCTGAGAGCGTCATCGTCTGTGCTTGCGTACTTCCTGCTGCAAGCGCACTCACGCTAGGAGTGCCGCCATAAGGTGCATTGAGCACATAGAAATAAGGACGAACCACATCCATACGTGTTGTAGCACCAGGGGTTACGCATACAGCATAGTTGCCATCTGCCACCTTCTGTGACTTGCCCTCGGCGAAACTCACTGCGCGCAGGGCATTCTCGCCATAAGCATTATAAGAAGCATCATAATACTGGTTGTCGAGAACATACAAAACATTAGATGCATAATAGATACCGGTAGGATTGTTCACGCCCTCGATATTCTTAGTCTCTACATTGTCGTTGGAAAGGTTGATGCAAGAGATATTGCCGCCGCCCTTACCATAGTTGCTGTTGGCTACATAGATATTGCCATGGGCGATGACCAAGCCCTCAGGATAGCTGCCCACCTGCCACTTCTTTTGAAGAGCAAAGCTTGCGGTGTCCACGGCTGCTACATAGCCACCGTATGTAGTGAAATATACCTTGCCACCATCTGCGCTGATATGGCGAGGCTCAGCACCCTCGGCATTGCCCAGCAACTCTGTGGTTTTGATTTGCTTGATACTCTGCTTGGTTTTCTTGTCGATTACCTCGATGGTGTTGCTCTGATCTACGGCAAGATAAATCTTGTTGCCATATACGATGCCATCGTTGGCGGTATTACCGAGCGAACGACCGTTAGCAGCCTTGAATACATTCTGTGTAGCTGTGCTTGAAGCATAGTCGATAGCTGTGAGAGAGCTCTCAATTTTGTTATACATGTTACCTGAATTCACAACATAAGCGCCCGTACTATACACCTGGAGATAAGTCTCAGGACCATCGTTGTCGTCGCTACATGATGTCATCACTGCAGTGCCCATCAAGAGCACCGCCAAACCTAATAAATACTTTTTCATTGTCTTTTTTCTGTTTATATTTGAATCTAATTTATTACTATCTAGAAGTTATATCCGATGCTTAACATCCAGCTGCGGCGAGGCATCGGATAATGTCCCACGAGTTCATACTGCTTTGCCAGCAGGTTCTTCACATCCATCCTGACCTTCACACCTCTCAGGGATTTCCCCAAAAGACTCAGTCCGTCCAGCTGACGATAGAGCGTCAACCCCATGTCCCAGTAACCATCCACTTCGGTGCCGTCATAGTGTTCGTTGTTGGCCCATCGCTTGCTCATTCCCTGTCCATGGAGCGAGACATTCATCCAGGGATTCTCCCACCCCAAGGCAATACTGCCCGAGTGCAGAGGGATGTAGGCTACCTGATTGCCATAATATTTGGACGAGCGGTCGGTATGATTCACCACGTGCTGGTAGCTATACGACCCTTGCAGTGAGAGCTGCTGTCCCGGAGCCATCTGCCAGATACCACGCAAAGAGGCATCCGCGCCAACTACATCAACCCGTGCCAAGTTCACAGTACGCCAAACGAACATATTGTAAGGTACGCCCACAATCTTGTCGGTCACCCGATTGCAATAGCCGTCCAGCGTTGCTTGAATATTCCATCCCTTATAACGTAGGGATTCGCCGTTTCCCCCATCTTCTGAAGAAGTTTTTTTCCACGTAAGCCCGATATTCAACTGTCGGGTTTTCTCAGGCTTCAGATCAGAACTTCCATAATGGAAGAAATAGTTCTCGTTGAAAGTAGGAACCCGGAAGATGTCCTTGTACGAAGCCCTGAGATAAAGCTCATCGCTGGCAGTACCATTCCCCAGAAGTCGATAAGAAAGCGAAAGCGATGGCGAAAGCCGGCGTGCATCCTTGGCAGCCTGTCCTGCCTTGGTAGGATTGGCGCTGCCTTGCTGAGTCTCTATCTTGCGCCCCACGCTGTTGAGGTAAACCGAAGCCAGCATCCTGGCAAGAGCTACCCATCTTCCCTTCGCATATCGGGCAGAGAGCGACTGCAGAATGCCATGTCGATGAGGTCGCAGGTCGGTGGCGAGGGTGCTGTTGAGCGAGTTCATCATCCAGTCGGCAGAGTAATCCATCGCCCAGCCATCATCCGGCATCCACATCAGTGCTGTCGAAGTATAATATTCCCTTTGCCAGTAGGTAGCATCATTGCGCCGATTTGCCACGAGCGTGTCCTGATAGGCAGAGCTCGCCCAGTTCATCTTGGCTTGCACCTTCAGCATCCAGCGGTCGTCGAGACTTCTGGCTTGCCATCTCGCCTGAGCAAAGGCATTGCGGTCGTGCAACTGCTCGGCAGTTACATCGGTATAATATCTCACGATGCCAGGCAACTGTCGGTCGTTGTCATAATAGTAGAGCTTTGCCCACAATTGGCTCCGGCTCATGCCATCGGCTCGTCTGCCCATCATCCAGTGCATATTCAGTTCGCCATGCCCCGAGTTCATCCGGCTGTTGGTTCTTCGCTCATGGGTAGTATATTTACCATTGTGCAAGATGAAAGGATAGTCGTTTTCTGCATAGGTGTACTCACCCATCGCCTGGAGGGTGAACCTATCAGACAATCTCTGCACATAGCGCAGATAAGGCGAGACATATCCGAAAGACCCCATCTGCAACTGAGTAGAGAGGTGAGGCTGCTTGTCGATGGGAATCTCGCTCATGGTCTCGATGGCAAGCAAAGCTGCCACCGAGGCTTGCCGGGCCGAGATGAAGATGTCATCATTGTCGCCAATGGTGAGTCGTAAAGTCTGCACCTGGTCGAGCGAATAACGGGACACATCAATTTCGCCGCCCTGACATTCGCTGAGCAGCACACCATCGTAACTCACACCCGTATGCCCCGCTCCGAATCCACGCACGGCTACCGTCTTCATTCCTCCAGCCCCACCATAGTCGCGCAGATTGATGCCTGGCATTCGGTGCAAGGCGTCGGCCATATCCGTAACACCAAGCCTCAACATATCCCCTTTGTCCAAAAGCTGGAGAGGCGATGTGCTCGTAAGTATCCAGTGCTGCCGAGCATTCACATTTACTTCCTGCAAATGCTCGGTACGAATGGTATCTTGCCCCATACCCACTTGTGCATACAACAGTAGCAAGCCACCGAGACAAAATATCCTCAATGCCTTCATTCATTCTATTTTTTATATTATTATCTGTGTCTCCATCACGAACCCATCCCACGGGGTTGGATAGAATCATCGGAATCTCTTACCCTAAAGACAACCTTTAATCATATCGTTTCCGATGGCAACGGCAGGTCTTCTGACTTGCATCCTCAAACTCATGGCAAGCGGTCTTCCCGAAAAAAATGTCAGTGACCATGGTGCTTACCGCAATAAGACGCTTACAGCAGCGGGACTGTCCGGGTTTCTCACCCGATTCCCTTTTAATCACTACGCACAAACCATGCCTGCGGCGGCAGGAAGTGGCAGCAAACCAATTGCGCTTGCAAAGGTACAATAAAAAAAATGAATAAAAGATTATTTTACCTGCTTTTTTATTCTACAAGCGATAAAATAATCTTTCATTCATTTCCTGTTTTATTCTTTTACTTCTTGATTTTATCTTTTTACTCCTTGAGCATTTTATGTTTTCTGAAACATTTATCCTTTTAGGATTTTCTGAAGTTCGGCGAAATCATCAATGATCCATTCTGCAGCGGCAAGCTGCTCACGGGTTCCGTTTCCATAAGTTACGGCACAGGCCCTGCAACCGGCATGATGCGCCATATCCACATCGAAATTCATGTCACCAACCACTAAGGTTTCTTCAAGCATATTCTTCACGTCATCAGGCGAAGTTACAGGATTTTTCATTCCTCTCATCTCTCCCAGTGCCTTGAATACCATATCGGGTGCAGGCTTCACATGCTCCACATCATCGCCCGCCACAATAGAGGAGAAAATATCCTCCAACTGCATCTGTTTCACATATCCATCCAGCGAGCAATGGTTTCTGCTGCTTGCCATTCCCAATACAAATCCGCGATGATGCAACTCCCTGAGTGTTTCTATCACATGAGGAAACGGCTTTACGATCATCGTTTGCTTGTTTTCCAGAAATATCTCGCGATAAGTAGCAGCACACTCCATCCCTTCCTCATCACTCATATCAAAGAGCGAGACGAAAGCCTCATCCAGTCGTAAACCGATAGTCTTGGCACATTCCTCATCCGATTTCACTTCGAGATGTCTCGCCTTCATCGTGTCCTGCAAAGTCTTGACGATCAGACTTTGAGAATCTCCGATCGTACCGTCAAAGTCAAAGATAATATATTTCATGTTTCTTCTATAAACTGTTTAAAATCTATTATTGTAAAGATAACTTTCCCGAGATTTCTCTTTACGATTGCAAAATTAACGATATTTTGCGACTCCACCAAATTTGGGGCGACGATTAAGCTCCACATTGTATCTTTAACAACTTTTACTGATAGAACGGCGAATGTTGAATATTACATAAATTCTTATGCAAAAGTTTGCAGATAGTGAAGAAAAAGCGTATATTTGCCGTAAGAACAGTAAAGGAATTCATTATGAAGAAGAAATTAGTTTTGACAGCAGCTGTCATAGCAGCTCTGTCAGTTGGTTCCTGCAATAGCAAGAAGACCAACAACCAGGAAGCTGACCAAGATAGTCTCAGCTATACAGAGAAGGATTCTCTCGAATCCAATGCCTTCGTCCTCGATTCTATCGCAGGTACTTACGAAGGAACACTCCCTGCAGCCGATTGCCCAGGTATCAAGACCGTGCTCACACTCAATGCCGACAGTACTTACCAGTACTCAGCCGACTATATCGAGCGCAAGGATGGTCACGACGAAGCAAGCGGAATCTTCAAGATGCTGGCTAATGGCGTAGTAGAAATCACCCGCCCTTCAAGTGGCGAGAAGTCATACTACAAGGTAAAGGATGCCCAGAGCCTCATCATGACCGATTCTCTCGGCACAGAACCAGAGGGCGCAATGGCCAAGCACTATGTGCTGACCAAGAAGAAATAAGCCCAGACTTCAACCGTCAGTATCGTCTCAAAGGACGATATCTGACGGTATAAATCTGGTTGAAGTAATCCATCCATTCATTCGGCTCCTTATCGTCGCTTCTGACAATACGGATGCCATAAAACCGGGTGCCCGTCTCCTTGTATTCCTTGAATCTCGACAGCATAGCCTGCGAGGGATTTGGAATCAGGAAGTCGGTTATCCAAAGTACGTCTGCATTCACATAATGCAATCCATCATGATCGAGCAACTCGAACATCTGGCTCATCATTTTTTTCGCAGATGTTCCTCCTCCGATAAAAGGGAGATGACTGGCTGATGCCGTATCTTCCACACCTTCCACGATGTTGATTCCAATCTTCTTCAGCCGTTCCACCTTTCTCTTTGCCATGAGATCGATGGCACGTGTACTCACCGAGAAATCTATCAGAAAACAGTCTCGCTCCAGTTCTTCTGCCGTTTCTTCTATCAGGGAAATGAGCGTGGAAGAAATTCTTTCAGGAGTGCCATACATACTCGCAGAAGTATCGAGGCAGACTATCATAGGACCCTTGCGGGAGGCATGTGTAAAACCGAGTTTGCGGGAAGGCTTAGCCATCTCACTCTTGTAGCGGAAAGTCTGCAACCTACGCGTGCGATACTTATATATAAAGAGTCCCTCCATGTCCTCATCACTGTATTGTGCAAGTTCGAGCGGAAGAAGCGAGTTGAGATCATCGCCTACGGTAATGCCCTCAATATCACTTCCTGAGGAATGTTCCATCTTCATATCGACACCCGAAGCGATGGTCAGCCGATCCTTACCATTGGCATCCGCCACACGTCCCATCTTCGCTACAATCTCCTTGATTTCAGGATATTGATCCTGTATCTTCATCTCGTTCAGTCGGCGCTCAAATTCCGTCTCTGTCCATGCGTTCTTCATCATTTCCCATGCCTGAACCGCCCGCTGTTCAGAAATACCCTTCAACTTCATATTGCGGGTTATCTGATCCATCATGCGGACCAATCCGGTCTCGAAATGAGTCTGTCTGAGCGCTATGAAGTCCTTCAGTTTAGAAATCACCTGCTGCTCTATACAAGCCTTCCAATCCCTTACCAGCCGTTCCCAGTTCTCAGCTTTGGAAGCGCCGATAGAGGAATGCAACCTGTCAGTATCTCCATCATGAATTTCTCCATTATGATTAGCTTGAATAGACTCCTCCCCGAAAAGCTGGAGGAAGAAAGTTTTGTCGAATCCATCATTCCGATGCTCCTCATCAATCTGGTCAAGCAAGGATCTCCAAACCTCTTCGTTCATCCTACGGAAGGGAGTCCAGTCGAGCACATCATCAGCCCGATGACTTTCCGTCCAGGCTCTCTGTCGCTGGAATCTCATGTGGTGAACACATTCCACGATGAATTTTCCTACAGTCTCATAGAAAATCTTGCTCTTGATTCTGCTGTTAACCACCTGGCGCTGGAATTTCTGCACCTCTTCACCTGTCTCTGCAATAGTAACTTTCAAGGTAAAGAGGTGAATCAGATAATCCTTGAGCGGATCTTCCTTCAAATCCCAAGGCATGACTGTACTTGCCGGATCAGGAATTTTCACCTGTCCCGACTTGCAGAAATCATCCAGCATTTTCAGGTAGAACTGGGATTCAACCAAGTCCTTATTGGTCTGATATTTCATTTTTCCATCAGATATTCAGCAAAGATGCGGGCAGCACTCTCCACCTTTGCAGCACAAGGGCGAGATTTGTAGTATTCTGCCGTACGGGCTGAAGCCACATAACTGGACTGTGCCTTCTCATATCCTTTCAGACCGAGGATTTCAGCACAGATGATACTGCCATTCTGCTGCTTTGACTTAGCTAACAAATCCTGCACTACCTTGTAGCAGGCAGACTTACCTTCCCGGTCGTCGCCTTCGGTCTGACCACAGTCCAGCCCCACCAGTACGACAATACCTGATACTGCGCCACACATCATGCGCATTCTACCCACTCCGCCGCCGAAGCCAGCACCGATACGTTTAGCCATTGTTTCATCGAGACCATACAGATCAGCAAAAGCAGCCACCACAGATTGGCAGCAGCCATAGCCCTGCATGAAATTCTCCACTGCCTGATGCACACGAGCCTCCAGTTCAGGAGACAATATTTGATTTTCTTGATTCATATTTTCTAAATTCTAAAATTGTTTTGCAGAGATGCAGCTTATCTTATACAAAGATAATGCAGAATATTTTCTGCAAAGTTACTTAAAATCCACGGGAAATACAACTTTCCTTCTAAAAATCCACCACTAACCATTCTATTTTTCCTGCGACCTCTTCCTCTTGTGTTAAATATTCTTTATTCTCAATTATTTTTTTATCATTTTCGGCACATGTATTAGTTTTTTCACTATATTTGCCTTTAATTTTAGCAACTTAAAACTTTATAAAAATATGGCACTTATTGATTGCGCAAGTTGGAAACCCAAAGGCAGTGAGTTCGTTTTTGCATATCGCTACCCTGAGACAAATCTCAGTACCTTTACTCAACTCATAGTAGCTGAGTCACAAGAGGCATTTTTGTTCAGCAAGGGGCAGATGATGGACAAATTTGGTCCAGGCAAGCACACATTGAATTCAGAAAACATCCCTATTCTCCGCAGGTTATATGGCCTTCCTTTTGGAGGGAACAACCCATTTACTGCCGAAGTGTGGATTGTCAACAAGTTATATCCAGCCAATCTGAGCTGGAATGTCAACAGTATGACTGTTCATGACGCCGACTATAATACAATGCTCCCTCTCAAGGCAGAAGGACAGTATGGTCTGTTCGTATCCGATGCCGCAAAATTCCTCATCAAGATGGTAGGCACCAAAGAAGTGTTTACCGAATCTGATATGCTCTCACAGGCCTATGGAGAATTCGCATCTAAGTCAAAGAGTGCCATCATCCAGTTTATGAACAACCAGCGAGTGGGCTTTAAGAGCATCTCCGCTTACCTCAGCAACCTCTCTGATTACATCAAGCAATTTCTGCTTCCTTTCTGGGAGGAATACGGATTGAGTCTCACAAAGTTTTATGTCAACGATATCTCTATCGACACCAGCACACCTGAAGGCAAAAAAATAGCTGACGCCATTGCAAGTCAGGCTTCCATGTCTATTACAGGACATTCCTGGCAACAGGAACAGATGTTTGATATGGCCAACAATGCCGTCAACCAGATGGGCAACCTTTCTGGCGGCAACGGCCTGATTGCCGGTATCATGGCGATGAACATGATGGGCAACGGAGGCATGGGAGGCGGCATAGGTGCTGGCATGATGCAGACGCACAACAATCAGCCTACCTTCTCAGGAAACCAAGGTGGCATGGGAGGTATGCAAGGCGGTATGGGAGGAATGCAACCCGATGCACAGCAAGGTGGCGGCGTGAAAGAAATCTATTGCGCCAACTGTTCCAAGAAACACCTGACCACCGAGCGCTTCTGTCCTCACTGCGGAAGCGAATATAACCCATGTCCGAAATGCGGTGCTGACAATCCGAAGAACGCCAGACGCTGTGTTAGTTGCGGAACACCATTACAGCAGGCTACGATGGGAGGAGCGACCTGCAATTCCTGCGGAGCCCAACTTACTCCTGGTGCAGCCTTCTGTCCACATTGTGGTGCTCCTCAGACCGTCCGTCCATCAGGCAACCTATGTCCAAGATGTGGTGCAGACACTCCACCTACATCACGGTTCTGTCCTAAGTGTGGTCAAAAAATATAATTATTCACTTTTAAAATCTTTATGATTATGAGCGCCAAAAACATATTCCATATCCTCGCCATCCTGCTTGGCTATGGACTCATCATTAGCGGTTTCTTTGTCCTGGGAGCAACCCTGGAAGACAATATCAAGTTGCTCGACATCTTCATGTCCTGCCTGATTTTCACCCAATTTGTAGAATTTACCCTCTTCCCACTTGTCAATCTGGACGAGAAGGCTCACAAGGAAGTGGGCATGTTGGGCATCCATCTGTTAACTGTCAATGTCTGCAGTCTGTTATCCATCTGCCTCATGGTGGCAGGTATCATGAACGACCTGTCTTTCAAGATCCAGCTCATTTGTCAGCTTGCAATCATCTTCATAGCTCTGGTAGGTCGCCTGGCTTCCTCACATGCCGGTGAGAAGGTAGAACAGTGCTATCAGAGAGAAGGAAACCAGGTGTTGGGCAAGAAATGGCTAAAATCTACCATGGAAAATCTCATGGAAGACGCGATACAGACCAAGGAACTGGATGAGATGACCCGAAACAAAATCCAGCAAATCAACGAAGATATCCGTTATGTCACTCCTTCCTGCACTTCAGAAGCTAAGGAGATAGACCAGCAGTTCTGTCAACTGGCAGAATCTCTAAGAGTTATGATGAGAGACGTTACCATCAACCAAAACCGGATAGCTGAGGAAGTAGAACACCTCCATCGAATTCTCATCAGGAGAAAGAATGCGAGATAAAGTTACAAGCACAAGAGAAACTATGTAGTAAAAGTATTCATTTTAAAATAACTAATAACTATGGCATCAACCGGAAAAATTTTTAGCGATTCGAGCAATATCTATCAAGACCAGGCTCGACTCTTGTTTAACTATTACGAACAAGCCGCAGAACAGATCGTAAAGCAGGAAGAAGCTATCGAAAAGCAAATCAGCGACCTCGAAGCTTACCGTCAGGAAATCGAAATCAAGAAAAGCGACATCTGGAAATGGTTCCTCACCATCATCGCTTTCTTCATGTACTTCATCCGTAAGAAGCAATATGAAGAACAGATTCTGGAAATCGATGAAAGAATCGGAGAAAAGAAAAAGGAACATGAAAACATCTTCCGTGACTACAAAGTGACCAAAATGGGCGTGGCTTACGTGCCTGTAGCTCAGCAAATGGCATACGAGGACAAATGTTTCGTGGTAGATTACTCCGGAAATGTTCCGATGTCTCACGTCAGCCTTCAGATGTCACGCCAGAACGATCTGCTGGTAGAGACAATGACACAAATGGAGAAACTGACAAAGGAAGCTCCTATCGTGGAAACCTCTGATGAGCCAGAAACCATTGACACCAACGATTATTCCCTCTCTATTCAGGAAGTCAACCAGAGCGACTATATCGGCAAACTGGACCGTTCTATCCGTACCATCTCTTACTGCATGAACGATACGGAAGTAAAGTCTGTTGACCTTCCATTGGTAGCCGACCACAGTGATTTTTTAGGATTCCTCAATGAATATGCTACCAGCGATACAGCCGGACATCCGATTGTCAAGGTATTCGACGACAAGAAATACAACAGTGAGATAGACGACTTCTGCAAATTAAACCAACTCAAGGATTCCCTTTCAAACGATACAGAGCAGTTCGAGGATGTACTGAAGCACCTCATGCACACCATGGCGATGTCTGTACAGACTGTTTCTGCCATGAAACTCGCATCTACCGACAAGGTGGTCAACAAGTCAAACGACTTGCTCTTCAAAATTCTCAAGGCTCCTTACAATCATTATTCCCCATTGTTGGAAGCAGAGGAAATCAGAAGAATCAAGAACGAAAAGTTCGACTATTCTGACTCCATTCAAGGTTACGAACCATTCCAACTCAGAGATAGTTCCAGAGTTCGCTACAACCTCTTTGCAGACGAGTGGACAGCAGAAGACAACAGTACCTCCAACGTCCCATTCGGCGTACATCAGATTTATGAAGAAATCGTTGCACCTATGGTACAACGCCTCATGATGGAAAACCGCATCGAGAGAATTCGTGTATATAGCCATATCCACGACCAGAAACTGAGCTACCTCAACAAGTGGCATCAGGACGTAGATGCTTTCTATCGTTCCAACCACGCAGAAAGTGCCGACATTATTAATAATATGCAACAGACGCTGAGTGAATATGTAGAAGCCTACAACACGCTGGCACAGTTGCAGAAAACCCTCGACTCGATGGGACAAGAAGGAGCCTCCCTCGACAATACCATCGTACAGAAAGAGGACAATACAATGGAAAATCTGGCAGCCTTCGAACTGCAAGCACAGGAATTCAAGAAAGCACAGGAAGATTTCAGCGACTATATGGACCGTCTGCAGGAAGACATCGCACTGAAGGCAGAAAAGTTCGGTCACGTGGAATTCTACGATGCAAGACTGCAGGATGGTTACTCCAACACGATGGCTGTGGCAGCCAGCGAGGTACAGACACTCGATGAGCGCCGCAAGCCATTGGCTTCTACCAACCCACTGCTCGCCAAGGAATCCGTACTGCTACCTGAGCCAAACGTCGAGAACCTCACCTACGAGCATCTTTCACTCAACCTCCCTTCACTTGCCATCAATGCACTTGATGAAGTAAGCCGTATTTCCATCGAGGGAAAACAAGAGGAGAATACTGCAGCAGAAGATCAGGAGGAGAATACTGCCGTATCAGTTCAGGAGGAAAATCCAGTTGGAACGAATCAGGAGGAGAACCTTCCTGAAGGAAACAAGGAAGAAGATACTGCTGATACCAATCTGGATGATGGTCTTCTTGAAGCAAATCTGGATGGAATTCTTTCAGAAGAGGATGAAGAAGACAGAGAGGATTCCGAGGATGAAGAGAATGAGCAAAATAAAGACAATTAAATAATAGGAGGAGAAAACTATGTCAACAACAATCAGTTGCAGAGTCGATACCAAACCGATGGCTGAGGAACTCCATAGCGTTTCCAATCATGTGAAAGGAACAACTGCGGCGGTCACCACCATGCAGGCTGCGGTTATCGCTGCCGAAAACAGCGGCGCCAATAAGGTTTGCAGTAATGTAAACAGAGGTTTCTTCACCTTGATGTGCTCACAGATTTCACAGAAAATCGCAAGCAAGCATAGCCGTGTAGAAGCACTTCTCATGCACTTAGGACAACAGAAACGCATCCTCATGGGCATCAAGAATAATATGGAACGCGAATATGGAAGAATCTGTGAAAGATACCATCGCATCTTCACCAGCATCAACAAGGAGTTGGAACAGAGAATACGCCAGATAGACCAACCTGTTTTCGAATTGGTCAACAAGAATATGGTTACTGCTTCCAATCGTATGAATGCACTTACGGGATGGGCTGCCAACTCACAGATAGAAGGACTTACAGACAGTCAGAGAATCCTGATGTCCAAGATGAAGTACAATGCGCAATACGCACTAGAGCAGTCTGCCGACTTCCTGGCTCAAATAGGAAAGCAAAGAGTACTGACCAATCAGATCCTGATTTCCAATGTACAGGGCAATGAGGACAAGACTTGCCAGATTCCGGTCATCATCTGTGAAAGTGTCAGCGATACTGCCAACATCCCAAGAACGGAGGTATGGACACCAGATGACCTTTCTTCTGCCAATGCTTCACAAATCAACAATGTGATCCGTGAAAAAGACATGGAATGGAAAGACGAGAAATGGTCAGCCCAAGTGGACGAAGAGTTCAACCGCCTGGTGGATTCTTCCAACGCATCACAGAGAGTTAAGCAGATGATTCAAAAGCTGTATACTACAGCCGAGTCAAAAACACTATAATCAGTAAGCTATGAGTTATACAGAAAGTTTTAGCAGAACCATTGCGGTTCACTATAGTGGCACTGTTACGGTAAACTACCCGGCTTCTGAGCATGGTGGTTCCACAACCGCATCATATAGCGGAACTGCTTACGAGCAAGTGGATGTTGATATTCATGTGGACACCGCTCCTTTTGACGCCAGCGTAGCTAACTGCAATAATCATGTGAATGGACTCACCGCCAGTGTGGGTGCAATGAATACAGCCCAATGTATCGCTATCAGGAAGAATGCAGACAAAGTTTCCAAGGCTCTCATCGACGGATTTTTCCACACGGTAAGAACAGACATGGGAACTCAGAAAGCTGAGCTGGAACAGGTTATCAATGCCCGATTGCTCCTACTCAGACAGCAAGCAACCTCGCTCAAGGCAATACAGGACACAATGGCTGAGGATTATGCGCGCACCACAGCCCGGTATCAGAAAATATTCAATGATTTGAATAGGGAACTATCCAATCGTATCCACGAGATAGACCAGCCTGTTTTCAAACTGGTAGAAGGTGTAGAGAAACAAAACGACCGAATGCTTCATACCGACATGGTACAGACGGTGGCTACCATCAGCAAGGAGAGTAGTGTGCTTCAGGCGCAGGTCAATACTGCATCTGTCAAGAACCATACACTCCAGGCGATGACTCAAGCTCAGAACTTCCTCATGTCAAAAGCCCTTTCTGACCGTGCAATTCAAAATACCTGCATCGATGGAAGTGGAAAGGATGGCTATTGGGTTCCCGTATGCTATATGAAAACCGAATCGGAGAATCATCAGGTAGAACGCCAATGTCTGGTTCCTGACTATCTATCTTCCAGAGACAAAGACATGGAGTACAAACTCTGTCAGCAGTTGGATGAGATGGATTTCAACCAAGAAACAGAGACTGCAGAAGAACAGGTGAAGTCGTATGTCCAGTCAGAAATAGCAACCCATATCAAGGGCAGTGATCCTCACTCCATGCGAGTAAAGGACATGATCAACAAATTGTTAAATCAGTAATCTTTCTTATCATGAGCAATCTAAAAGAATTACATATCACGGATACCAATCTCCGTTTGGAAAATCATATCGTAAAGGGCGGCATCTTGCCAAACAAGATCGCCGAACTGTCAAGAACAGTCAACGTGGTGGGCGAGACTGTGGTAGAAGGTCCTCTCTATGCCAGCAAACTCACCATCGAAGCTGCTCCTTTTGAAGTGAAAGGCGCCGTTTTTACACAGAAAGAGATTTACATCAATAATGATGTAGAAGGCAAGGTAACCTTCAAAAAGGCTGTAGGCTCTGCCACATCTGTCGTAACAAGAGCCACCAGATGCAATACCACTTTCTGTTCTGACGTCAATGCCAAGAGCATCACGCTGACCAATGCCTTTGTGGCTGGCAGCTTGTATGGAGATGAAATCGAACTGGACAATTGTGTTGTCATCGGTGGAGTTTTCGCTACACAGTCACTGTCTGTCAAAAACTCCGTAGTGGGCACATTCATCTCTCCTTTTGTAGAAATGGACGGCATCATCCACCTCTTGCTTCCGTCAGTATTCAGCGTGGAAAGAGTGAACTACACACCTGCCAGTCACCTATATTCACTGGCTTTGGCAGATCTGGGGTCACTATACCGCCATCAGGAAGAAGCACCGGAAAGTGGAAAGATAGAGATTAACCTCGCTTCAGATGACTTGCGCACCACCCTGACTGATAATAACCAGCAACGTACTCTCCACAGTTATAGTGTAGTAGGTAAGGTTTTGGCAGCCGACCTGATAGACACGGACAAGTTCCAGAATCACTTCCTTTTGACCGCAGCAGCATTAGGCCCACAACTGTTGAAGACGTATGATTTGGGAATCGATAAGGAAGGCAATCCTGCCGTATTGACAGTAGATCGCATCCGCGAATTTTTCTTTGAAATACAACAAGGAAAGATCAAGATAAAGGATCTTGATGGTTCATTCAGTATCGAACAGTTTGCCAAGACGCTGTAAAGCCAAGAATATTTTAGAAGAAAATTTCTAAAAAAATAAAATAGAAAGAGAGGGTTGAGAACAATACAAACAGTTTCTCAACCCTCTCTTTCTTTATCCACTAATCCTCATACAGTTTCATTGTGTCCTGTCTTGTGAAGGCAAGTTCCTTATAGAAGTCTCTCAGATAAGCTGAGATTTCATTTTTATCATCAGACGAAACAAAGAGATTCTCACCCAGACGTCTCTCCAGCGAACTCAGATTATCTGAGAGGGTTTCTATTTCTCCCTCATAATCTCTACCCTCATCCGGGCTCTTACGAATGCGATGATACTTGATGTCTTCAGTAAGCGCATTCTTCATCTCCACCAGTTTCTCTGCCAAAGGAGCAAAAAGAGCACGGATCACGATAGTACGGATGGCATCCCTTTCCTCCGGTTCCTGCCAGAGACAATGATAGATAGGAAGCAAGTCGCAGCAATCCACCTCTTCCCTGTCCTGCATGAAAGCAGAAGTACGGAGCAGACGGGCAATATTCTTCCAGCGACGATCGCTCACGTAGATATTCCTGCGCTCAGCAGCCTCATCCACATTCACGGCTCTCAAGGATTTACGAATGACGGAAATGACATCCAGCACCTCCTCCTTTACACCTATCTTATTGATATTCTCCGACCATTCCGCATACTCTTCTGCAGTAATAGCATTTGAATTCCTTACTCTTCGTTCTTCACTCTTCACCTCCAAGAGCATCGCCCTGAAATTCGATTCCTTCTTAATCGGACGACTCTCAATGCGAATGACAAATCGGTCCCAGAGAGCCTCCAAGCCCTCGCCCTTTGCCGGCAACTCATTGCTGGCAGCCACGAGAAGTTTCAGCGGAAGGTGCATCTCCCGATTACCATTGCGGAACAGTTTTTCATTGATCACCGTGAGAAGCGTATTCTGAATAGCAGGCCCCGCCTTCCAGATTTCATCCAGAAAGACCACATCAGCAGTAGGCAGATAACCATCCACCGCACGCTCATAAGTATCAGAAGACTTTAATTTCTGAATACTCACAGGACCGAAGATTTCATCAGGAGTAGAGAAACGCGACATCAGGTACTCAAAACTATGAGCATCTCTGAAAGCAGTCTTCAACTGACGGGCCACCATACTCTTCGCTACTCCAGGAGGACCTAAAAGAATAACGCTCTCGCCTGCCAGAGCGGCAAGGAGCGAGAGCGAAATTTCAGTATCTTTTTCATATATGCCCCGGTTCATTTCCTGGAGCAAAAGTTTAAATCTTTCCAGCATGCAATTACTTTACGTTGCCCACCTTAATCAAGTACTCAGCAATCTGCACAGCATTCAGGGCTGCACCCTTACGGATCTGGTCGCCAGTGAGCCACAAAGTATTGCCGTTGTCATCAGCCAAATCCTTGCGGATACGACCTACATAGACATCATCCTTACCAGCGCTCTCCAAAGGCATTGGATAAACGTAGTTCTGAGCATCATCCTTCACTGTAACGCCTGGAGCAGCCTCCAGAGCCTTGCGGATATCCTCTACAGCCAATGGCTTCTCTGTCTCAAACCATACACTCTCTGAGTGAGAACGGAGAGAAGACACACGCACACAAGTAGCACTTGTACGAACATCAGAGTGCATGATCTTGCGAGTCTCGTTATACATCTTCATCTCCTCCTTGGTGTAATCATTTGGAGTCATCTTGTCAATCTGAGGAATGACATTGTAAGCCAACTGATGAGGGAACTTATTGATATGATCAGTCTTACCTGTCTCAATGATGTCCTTATACTGCTGCTCAAGTTCAGCCATAGCTGCAGCACCAGCACCGGAAGCACTCTGGTAAGAAGAGATATGAATCTTCTTGATATGACTCAAGTTATCGATAGGCTTCAAAACCACTACCATCATAATAGTAGTACAGTTAGGGTTGGCGATGATATTACGAGGGCGGTTCAGCGCATCCTCAGCATTCACCTCAGGCACAACCAGAGGCACATCGTCGCACATACGGAATGCACTTGAGTTATCTATCATGACAGCACCATACTTAGTAATGGTCTCTGCAAATTCCTCAGAAGTACCACCACCAGCAGATGTGAAAGCAATATCGACATCTTTAAAGTCATCGTTATGCTGCAAAAGTTTGACCTCATAGTCCTTTCCCTTGAAGTTGTATTTTCGTCCAGCAGAACGCTCTGAACCAAACAACACCAAATCATCCATTGGGAAATTTCTCTCTGCAAGGATGCGCAAGAATTCCTGACCTACTGCGCCACTTGCACCAACAATTGCTACTTTCATAATCGAATCTTTTTAATTTAAAAGTTGTTATAAGTGTGAACTTGGAAGCGAGAAACAGCAAAAAACTGCATATTATCTCAAATCCGCTGCAAAGTTAAGACTTTTTCTATTAAATCAAGCATATTTTTGCAAAAAATGTTGCTTTTTGCTGCATTTTTCTCATTTTTACTTACATCCCTATCAATAGACCTGCATTTTTACTAAAAAAACATGCATTTCTATGGTTTTAAGGGGCTATACGCCCACCTTGCATCGTGGTGGGATATAGGCCCCTTGTCCTGTCACATGAAAAAAGCGATCTCTAACTTTTTCAGAAACTTTTCCCAGAAAGCTCTTGCGGATTTGGAAATAAAGTCGTAACTTTGCGCTGTAGATTTTAAAACAGATGGTTATGAAGTACTTAGATCCTAAGGCAGACCTCACGTTCAAGAAGATATTCGGCAATCACCCTAAAAGACTGATCAGCCTTCTGAACGCACTCCTGCCACTCAGCGAAGAGGAGCAGATACACGAAATCAAGTATCTGCCCACAGAACTTGTGCCCCAGCTCGAAGGGGGCAAGAACACCATTGTGGATGTACTCTGCACAGATGTCAGCGGCAGGAAGTTCTGCGTGGAAATGCAGATGGAATGGTCTGAAGCCTTCCAGCAGCGAGTACTGTTCAATGCATCCAAGCTCTATGTGAGTCAGGCTAAAAAGGGAGGAAAATATAGTGAACTCCAACCTGTGTATTCTCTCAACCTGATAAATGATATCTTTGCGCATGATACTCCTGATTTCATCCACAACTACCGCATCGTGCACGATAAGGACAGTAATAAGGTAATCGAAGGCTTGCATTTCACCTTCATAGAACTCCCTAAGTTCACTCCACATTCCATTGCCGACAAGCGCATGATGGTCTTGTGGCTCCGTTTCCTCACGGAAATCAATTCCAACACGAAGGAGATTCCTGCCGATTTGCTTAATGATCCGGAGATAGGAAAAGCTGTAGAAGAACTGGAGATTTCCAGTTTCACTGATGCCGAGCTCTGGGCCTACGACAAATTCTGGGATTCCGTAAGCGTTGAAAGAACCCTCATAGATGACAGCTACCAGAAGGGTAAGGAAGAAGG
>OBKS01001291.1_pt1 | contig 18360 bp, 19 predicted proteins | sample 1517381 | NCBI WGS metagenome assembly OBKS01 (sample SAMN04571686, study PRJEB22368) | human gut metagenome | biome: human gut; material: stool | host: Homo sapiens | place: Luxembourg | collected 2012-08-03 | reverse complement strand
CATAATGTACCCAAGAGAAACAACAAACAGGCAGGACGCCCACGAAGTAGCCGCCGGTGGCGTATGAATGACCGGATGATTCGTTAAATACTATGTGTAAGAGAGCGCAAATGAACCGTTATTTCACATGCTCGTTTTGTGGCGCAAACGAGCTGCAGGCAAAAAAAATCATCGCCAAAGGCGGAAAAGATGAAGTTGCTATCTGCTCTGAGTGCGTAGTCTTGTGTGTCGGGGCATTAATCAATAGCAGCACAACTATTCGGTTCACACCAAATGAGAATGCGCCTTTAGATGCGCGGAAATCTGGAGGTTAAAGAACAAAATGAAAGTCCAGATTTTAAACAATAGTGGTGAAGTCGTTTGGTCATACGACATAGCCGCTCCTGTAGATCAGAGCGGCGATAGCTGGACCAATGGGAAACATCAGATTATGGCTGGAGTTGTGTTCTCTTTACGCCGTGCTTTGGAACAGGCTGAAGTATTTCCATCAGACCCTGAATGGAAATGGCCTTTTTCTATTTGTCCAAATTCGGAGAGCACATTTCAGAAAATTGGTCAGAAAGTCGCACTCGAAGAGCATCAGCCAACTGTTTCCTGATTTTTTCAGGTAACTCGTCGGCATCGCAGAAACAACAACGCTCGATCATGTTGAAAACCGATTCGTAGAACTGTTTCTGCTGAGTGTCGCTGAGACAGGAAAAGAGCGACGTTACGATGATTTTATTAATTGCATTATCAAGTTCTTTTTCATCAAAAGTCATTTGATTTTCCTTTTATGTATACGGGCTTAAAAGGATCCCACCGAGCCTGAAGTGGTGAAAAGACAGGCACATAACAGCTAAGTATTTTCAACCAGAGAGAATCCTTAGCGTTGTGGTGAATGCGGCTCAGCGCACGCGGGTTAAGGTTGAGGCTGACAGTCGACCTTCTGTGGATACCCACCCGTCTGGTGTGCAACCTTCGCCAGGCACCGGGAGGCACCCGGCACCACAACTTTATGCTGTGTGTAGTCCCGGCGGTACCAGTTTGTACCCTTGCTTCCGGCTGGTACCGTCCTTTTTACAAAACAGAGAAGAGCATCACCGGACGACGGGCTCATAACCCAATCCATCCGGGCGGCTGCCACCGCAGGTGTTCTTCTCTGTTTTGTGGAGAAACTAATCGGCCTTGCAGGGTCGATATGATGAGGAGCAGCAAAATGGCTAGCGAACGCAGTACTGATGTGCAGGCATTTATCGGGGAGCTGGACGGCGGCGTATTTGAAACCAAAATCGGCGCAGTTCTCAGTGAAGTCGCTTCCGGTGTGATGAACACGAAAACCAAAGGTAAGGTCTCACTCAACCTGGAAATCGAACCATTTGATGAGAACCGTGTGAAAATCAAACACAAACTCTCATATGTTCGCCCGACTAACCGCGGGAAAATTTCCGAAGAAGACACCACCGAAACGCCGATGTATGTCAATCGCGGTGGTCGCCTGACTATTCTGCAGGAAGACCAGGGACAGTTACTGACTCTTGCCGGTGAACCTGACGGAAAACTCCGCGCAGCAGGTCGTTAATATCGTTTTTAATTAACTGATTATTTATCTCATCACTGAATATCTTTATATAGTGAGGACTTATTATGTCTCAGAACTTAGACGCAACCGCAATTAATCAAATCCATGCCCTTATTTCTGCTCAGGGTGTTAATGAAATTATCAGTAAGATTGGTGCCGATGCTGTGGCATTGCCTGAGAATTTCCGCATTCATGATCTGGAAAAATTTAATTTAAATCGCTTCCGTTTCCGTGGTGCGCTTTCCACTGCCAGCATCGATGACTTTACCCGTTATTCTAAAGATCTTGCAGATGAAGGCACCCGCTGCTTTATCGATGCTGATAATATGCGTGCCGTCAGTGTGCTTAACCTGGGTACTATTGATGAACCAGGTCACGCAGATAACACCGCCACACTCAAACTGAAAAAGACAGCACCGTTCTCTGCTCTGTTGTCTGTTAACGGCGAGCGTAACTCCCAGAAGTCACTGGCAGAATGGATTGAAGACTGGGCCGACTATCTTGTGGGCTTTGATGCTAATGGTGACGCTATTCAGGCAACAAAAGCGGCTGCGGCTGTCCGTAAAATCACGATTGAAGCAAACCAGACCGCTGATTTTGAAGATAATGACTTCAGCGGCAAACGCTCCCTGATGGAGTCTGTCGAAGCGAAGACCAAAGACATTATGCCAGTGGCATTTGAATTTAAATGCGTTCCGTTTGAAGGTCTGAAAGAACGTCCGTTTAAATTACGCCTCAGTATTATCACTGGCGATCGTCCTGTACTGGTTCTGCGCATTATTCAGCTGGAGGCGGTGCAGGAAGAAATGGCTAACGAATTTCGTGATCTGCTTGTTGAGAAATTCAAGGACAGCAAAGTAGAAACCTTTATTGGTACTTTCACCGCCTGATTTCATTACTGCAAATGCCCCTGCGGGGGCATTTATGGAAACGTAATTTACTCAATAATCGCCGGATGGTGAGGGATTCTTTTTACCAGAATTCAGCGCGGTGCAGCGCATATACGTGGAGAACAAAATGTCATTTATTAAAACTTTTTCCGGGAAGCATTTTTATTATGACAGGATAAATAAAGACGACATCGATATTAACGATATCGCGTTTTCCCTTTCAAATATCTGTCGCTTTGCCGGTCATCTTTCGCACTTCTACAGCGTCGCCCAACATGCGGTTCTTTGCAGCCAGCTGGTGCCGCAGGAATTTGCTTTTGAAGCGTTAATGCATGATGCAACAGAAGCGTATTGCCAGGACATTCCCGCACCACTGAAACGCCTTCTTCCTGACTATAAACAAATGGAAGAAAAAATAGACGCCGTAATCCGTGAGAAATACGGGTTACCCCCAGTTATGAGTACGCCCGTGAAATATGCCGATCTCATCATGCTGGCAACCGAACGCCGCGATCTCGGGCTTGATGATGGCTCTTTCTGGCCTGTACTGGAAGGTATCCCGGCAACAGAGATGTTCAACGTGATTCCACTGGCACCGGGCCATGCCTACGGGATGTTTATGGAACGTTTTAACGAGTTATCGGAGTTACGCAAATGCGCATGAATGTTTTCGAAATGGAAGGGTTTCTTCGTGGGAGATGTGTACCGCGAGATCTGAAAGTGAATGAAACAGATGCTGAATACCTGGTACGTAAATTCGATGCGCTTGAAGCTAAATGTGCAGCACTGGAAAACAAAGTAATACCAGTGTCAGCTGAACTGCCGCCAGCAAATGAAAGTGTTCTGTTATTTGATGCTAATGGAGAAGGCTGGCTGATTGGCTGGCGTTCTCTCTGGTACACATGGGGACAAAAAGAAACCGGAGAATGGCAGTGGACATTTCAGGTCGGGGACCTTGAAAACGTCAATATCACTCACTGGGCAGTAATGCCGAAAGCACCAGAGGCTAAGAAATGAGCGTGATAAAAACTCATACAGGAATTGTTATCACCCGAGACGGTGAAAAGCGGATGAAATTACATTCCACTGAAACGTCCTGGGTTGCCGGACGTTGTGAATCCTACGACAAAAAGACTGGTTACCGTTGGGGTGCACCTAACATGCGTCGCCGTCTGCTACTGGACAGCATCAGGCCAATAAAACAGGTAGCAACCAGGGAACAAAATTAATTATCAGGACTGGAATTTGATATTACTGCCCGTGTGCAGCGGGCTAAGTGGAGAAACATATGCTGAACCTCGATTGTGTTCCTATCTCAACTTATTGCAAAGAAACTGGCGAAACTCCTGAAGCAATAAACAAACGTGTACAGCGCGGTGTTTGGCGTGAAGGTGTTCAGGTTTTAAAGGTTGAAGGCGTTAAGGAGAGGTGGATTGATCTTAGTGAGGTTGCAAAATGGGCCAGACAAAACTGCTCAAACTACCGCGCGGCGTAACTATCAGGAAACACCGCCAGGGCGAAACGATCAATATAACTTTCACCTACAAAGGGGTTAAATGTCGTGAGCCTCTTTCCAATCTGGAAGTAACACCAAAGAATATTAAATACGCCGAGCGTACACTCGGCGAAATTCATAATAAGATCGAAAGGGGAACATTCATTTATGCAGAATATTTTCCCCGTTCGACTCGTTTGAAAATTTTTGGTAATGCTGCCACTGGCAAAACGGTAAAAATGTACCTGGACGAATATCTTGAAATCTGCGAAACGAGGAAACTATCACCATCCACGATTGCTGGTTATAAAAAATGCCGGAGTGCGTTAGCCTCGCTTCACATTTGCCCTGCAAGTGAATTAACACCAGCAACCCTGAAAGCGTGGATTCAAAGCCAAAAAACGACCTTAAAAACCATTCGCAACCAGTTATCTTTCCTGCGGTCAGCACTTGATGAAGCCGTAACCGATGGGGTACTTCAAATTAATCCCGTATCGTTAGTAACTGCTTCGCGCTACCAAAGTGATAAGTCAGAAGCAGAAAGCAGCTACGTGGTTGATCCGCTATCACCAGCAGAAGTTGATGCATTACTAGCAGCAGCTGGAAACAAACAATGGGAGAATCTGTTCCGGTTTGCTATACATACGGGCCTGCGTAGTTCTGAATTATGTGCCCTTCGATGGCGTGATATCGACTTTGTTGGAAAAACTGCCCATGTCCAGAGCGCAAGTGTTGTCGGTGTTATCAAAGGAACAAAGACAAAAGCCGGTACTCGTAAAGTTGAACTGACAGAAGAGGCAATGTTGGCGCTGATAAACCAGAAGCCATTTACATTCATGAAGGATGCTACTGTCTTTGAAGATCCAAAGACAAACAAACCGTGGGCCAGCGCCGATGCGATAAGGAAAAAAGCGTGGATACCAACCTTGCGTAAAGCAGGTATCCGGTACCGTAACCCATATCAGACCAGGCATACATTCGCCACCAGCCATATCAGCCGTGGTGCGAACCTGTTCTGGCTTGCAGGCCAGATGGGCCATAAGGGGCCAGAGATGCTATTCCGGCACTATGGTCGATATCTTAAAGACTATGATGGTAATACATCTTTACATTTAAAAACAAAACTGTGATTTAGATATAACTAATGTCCTTTACAGGACATTAGTTATATCAATGTTTTTTGAATAGTGTAATTATCAATGCCATAATGAGATGCTAAGGCTGATAAAAATTTATCCTTTGATAATAAAACATCATCCAACATATTACGCTGAACTAAAGAAACATAAAGAGCTGCAGCCCGAGCTTGGCAGTTAATGGACTTTACCGGATTGAATTCAATATCAGTAAATCCATCGAAGTTTAATAAATGAATTGCCAAGTTTTTATTTTGTTTTAGTGCACTTAAATATAACCAATCATAAAATGCGGTTCTAGGTACAAGAGGCCATATTGTATTATAAAACTTAAAGCAAACTAAATTACCTGACTCTTTCAATCTAATATCTTTCTTTGCATCCATCGAGCTTTTATGTAAGATATCGACGTAAGGCCCGCCCCTCTCAAAAACTTTACTTGCCTGGAATGCCGATTCGACAGTAAACTCTTTGCAAAGTTTTTGAGTTTTTATTATTAAATTAAAAGCACTAAGCTTCACTCCTACTTCATCTTCAGACTTGCTAGATATTTCCAACAAAGAGTTTAACCCCTGCTCATTCGCAGCTGCATGCAGCGCTTTGATTGATTTTTGCTTTTGCGTTTTAGACATTCCAGGAGCCCAAGGAAAATCTACATCCTTCGTAAGGGACAGTAGGTGTCCAGCATCTGTCGGAACGAAAACAGGTCTAACAGCCATAAATTATCCTAAAAAAAATGATCTTTGTGAGTACAGTGTAGGTCCACTTGTACTTGCATAATATCGATGTTTCACATCTGGGTGCAAGTTATAAAACCGCTCAGATGACATTCTGTTAGGGTGAATTACTTTTAGAATATAACTGGGCTCAATTTCATCAAAAACAAGAACTTCAGCTTGAACATCAGTTGGATATTTATCATTTAATGATTGTTCTCGTGTGATAGAACCTATTGTTTCTCCAAACATAGCATTAAGTGCATCCTCCCCTTGCATATCAGCTATCGCATTTGACCGAACTGAGCCAGAGGCTGCATTAGTTGGATAAAAAGCACAAGATTTAATCCATAAAACTGAAGGATCAATTACTAAAATTATCCAATCACCCGGTTTAAGATTTCGATACTTAAAGAACATTCGATAGTTGGGAAAACTAATTGATAAACATGTGGCATCCAGATGGCCTTCAAGCCTTAATTCATCGTTTAGTTCGTAATTAATATTCCGAATATCAAGGTACTGCCGACTCACCAAACCATTAGCGATGATTGAAGAAAGATTATCTGCATGAGTAAAATGATAAAGCTCAGTAATATCACGACATTGAACTATTTGCTGTATAGTCATTATTGAATACTCTGAATTGTATTATAAATAAACACACTAACAGAGCATAGTAGATAAAAGTATCCGCAAAGTGTACGTATGTGATCGGCATCAAATAAAAATAAATAATAACAACAGGTTATAAACTATCAGGTGCGGGTTCAACTCCCGCCAGCTCCACCAAAATTCTCCATCGGTGATTACCAGAGTCATCCGATGAAGTCCTAAGAGCCCGCACGGCGCAAGCCCTGCGGGCTTTTTTGTGCCCTCAATTTGTCCCGCGAAGTCCGAAGAGAACTAATTAAATCCGAACCTTTTAGGCCCATTGATAGGCCCAACGAAAAGCTCTATTGTTTTCGTTGGGCCTAAACGCATGGAGACTCCCCCATGGCAAGAAAAACCAAGCCGTTAACCGATACGGAAATCAAAGCCGCCAAACCTAAAGATACCGATTACCAGTTGTATGATGGTGACGGACTTACTCTGCTAATCAAGTCCAGTGGTAGTAAACTCTGGCAGTTCCGTTACTATCGACCTCTGACAAAGCAGCGAACCAAGCAGAGCTTTGGAGCCTACCCTGCCGTCTCGCTTTCTGATGCGCGTAAACTCAGAGCTGAATCTCGAGTTTTATTGGCAAAAGACATTGATCCTCAGGAACATCAGAAAGAACAGGTGAGAAATTCTCAAGAGGCCAAAACCAATACCTTCTTGTTAGTTGCCGAGCGTTGGTGGAATGTGAAGAAAACCAGCGTAACAGAGGACTATGCCGACGATATCTGGCGCTCGCTTGAGAGAGATGTTTTCCCGGCAATCGGTGATATCAGTGTCACTGAGATTAAGGCTCATACTCTGGTTAAAGCTGTTCAGCCGGTTCAGGCCAGAGGTGCATTAGAGACTGTTCGCCGCCTTTGTCAGCGTATTAACGAAGTCATGATTTATGCGCAGAACACAGGCTTGATTGATGCAGTTCCCAGCGTAAACATCGGGAAAGCGTTCGAGAAACCGCAGAAGAAAAACATGCCTAGTATCCGCCCGGATCAACTTCCACAACTAATGCAGACTATGCGCACGGCAAGCATCAGCCTGTCCACACGATGCCTGTTCATGTGGCAGCTTCTCACCATTACCCGCCCTGCCGAAGCAGCTGAAGCTCGATGGGATGAGATCGATTTTGATGCTAACGAATGGAAAATTCCTGCAGCTCGAATGAAGATGAACCGGGACCATACGGTTCCATTATCTGATGGAGCTCTCGCTATTCTGGAAATGATGAAGTCTCTCAGTGGTGGTCGAGAATTTATCTTTCCCAGTCGCATCAAACCAACCCAGCCGATGAACAGCCAGACAGTGAATGCAGCACTCAAACGTGCTGGATTGGGAGGCGTTCTCGTTTCCCATGGCTTGCGTTCTATCGCCAGCACGGCTCTCAATGAGAAGGGATTTCCACCTGATGTTATTGAAGCTGCGCTTGCCCATGTGGACAAAAATGAAGTACGTCGTGCTTACAACCGCAGTGATTATCTCGAGCAACGCCGTCCAATGATGCAATGGTGGGCTGATTTCGTAAGTGAGGCTGATAGCGGGAGCATTGCTGAAAACGGAAGAAGAGAATTAAAACTTGTGGTCTAAGTTTCTAGCTGGACTGGTTTTATTGGTGAGTCTTTCTAGTTAAAAGTGAATTGGCTCAAACCAGCTCTGCAGGTTACGTAGGTAGATCGCAGTTGAAAACTGACAATCTGGTTTGAGCTGTGAGTTAAAAAGGTCGATGTAACGCAATCCTTAATCAATGAGGAAAAGTTCAATTTGCTTTATGAGTACTGACCTACCTTTATTTTACTCACAAGTTCCTTTTCAACTTCTTGCATCGGTTGAATGGTGCTTGATAAATTGTAAATTTGAAGCTTTTTCAATCAATAATCGACATTTAAAGTTGGGTTCTATGGTAGAGATTAATAAGGATTTGGAAGATACGTTGACTGAGTTTGACCCTCGTACTTTATTTTCACATGGATTTAATCTCGGCAGCATGGATATTATCCAAGGTGGATATTTTGACGATGTGATCGGGAGAACGCCAGTTGCCCTCTGGTCTGGCTTACAACAAAGAGTTTTTGATGGCATTTTGGTCATTTTGCCACCGCCACCTGCAACTGCACTGACGAATGAATCAGTTATGGGTGCTCTACGGTATGGCGTAGAAATGCTGAACAACGCTAAACCAACAGAGAAAGAAATCACTTTTCTGGAAAGGATCGTCAATATAGTTGCTTGTCCTTCTTTGGATGCTGCGGATCTGGTTAGCCTGATTACGGCACAAGGTAGGAAGCAACTTATCGCGATTCCAGAAATCCAGAATTACCGGGATAATACTCTTCCACCACGGTCGATAATTGGTCTCTCTGCCGTGCTCACCTCACAAGATGTCTGGATACAGCACGTCGTATCTATTTGCCGACAGATCATGACGGAATTAAAAAACCATGATGCCTATGCAGTTGTGCATGTAGATGATCGTTGTATTTTGACCGATAAAAACACTGAAATGCTGACTAGCATTGATGATTGCTATGTGGCGTGCGTGTCATTCGAAAATGATAAAAAAGAGCTAGTTGATCAGCATGCACAGCGGTGGGTCACGCAAATCATGGGCGGACTTACTGAAGAGGTTGTGTCTGAGATTGAAGCCTTAAACTTACCTGAAATAAATCGATTACATTTGCTCGCGCAACTCTATTCACGGGCAGGCAAAGACACTGAAACCATTAATATTTTGACACTTTGTGTTGGGCACTACGCCTCATGGAGTAAAGAAAATCTAGTCCAACTTGCCTCGATAGCCTTTAAAGCAGGCAGTAAACCGTTAACAGAGACTTTCTTGCCGAAAGATATCAATGGACTTGCTTCATATAATTGGTTGGAAAAGGCGTTAGACATTGCAACAGATCTTCATAATAACGCTTTGATTGAACTTTATGATCAAACCATGGAGGCACTATTTACTCACTCTGAATCACTCAAGGAGAATCGTGACCGTCGTTTACTAATGAACTGTCACTTAACCCGCAAGTCTAGAAAACAGCTTTTTACTACAGTAGGGTTCTCACAGCACCATCTCACGTTACAAGGCGAGATTTTTTCTGACCATCCTATATATACCTCGATTGTCAAAGCAGCAAGTAATTGGGGTAAGGATTGGGCTGAACTAGCCGCGATCTGTTGTTGCACTCATGCTTACTCGGTTGAAAAACCACGAGATGCCGCCGACGTTGCAAGTTTAATCACTACCTCAGCGCTTTATGGCCGTCAAGCCACACAGATAGTCTTAGCGTCTTTGCGCAAAATGATGCTCACTGAAGATATTCGTCCAGAGGATTACGATTATTATCGCATACCGATCCAAGCCGTAATTCGCTATCTCGCTCATTTCCCTAATGATAGTGATACGCGGGTGCGTATCACCGAATTGCTATCAGTGGAGTCCTGCGGCGATATAGGAATCCCCGCAATCACACTCACTATGCTGGATATTGCCAAAGAACAAATTGAAGGTATCGCTTCGTCGCAGAGTGATATGTCAGACACAGTTGGCGAAAATAAAGGGACAGAAGAGCCAGTTGATGAGGAACTTAAGAAAAACCTTGAGCGTGCGTTGTCGTGGTTGGATGAACAGCGGGTAGTGGAATATGGCGTTACTGTCTTGCCAAGCGGAATAGTTGATCGCCCAGATAATTTAATTCGCCTTATAAGCCGATTGATTAATTACAGTGCACCAGAAAGAGAAGATGTTGACCTAAAATTCATGGAAAGCATGGTGTCTGTCGTTTGTGCACTAACCCCGCATGCGGAATATGAAGTAAATACGGATTTAAAAGTACTTCGCTTGCTAGGTGGACAGTATGCAGCTAAGTCTCAGTTCCAACATGCCAGAAATATTGCCGAGCAAGCCTTGCTGCTGGGTCTAGCGAATACTGAGCGTAAACGCTTAGCTTGGCTAGCTTACGCAGATATTTATCAACGCTGCAAGGATCCTCTTCAAGCTTTGTATGGCCTTGCATGTGCTTTTGCCACCAACGGAGAAACAACATCAGCAGATATGTGGCAAGAGGTCTTTGCTGCCACCCGTATTCTTCGCGATCTAGGTTTAATTGATCAGGCACGTGATTTACTTCCTTCATTGCGTATCTTGCTGACAAATTTAGGCGCGGACCCTGACTGCGATCTCAGAATGCTTTCAATAGAAGAGAGTATTAATCTCAGTGCCTCTGTAAGCCGTGACCCTATAACGCTTGCCAAAATGATGGCACGTTTAACCGAAGGGTGTGATAAAGCCGGCAATGACAGAAGCACGTTAATGCCATTGATTGTGTTGTTAAGCCAAGTTGTTCAGCAAGCAATCAATTTCGATGTCGAGGTAGAAGAGAAGACACGATGTGCATTGGCTCGGGGCCTTGAATTTTTAGGTGAACAGGCAGCTGAATTTGTCTCAACGGTAGCAGAGACTGCACCGACCGCAGCGGCGATAATCAGACAATTCAATCTTATAGAAAGAGCATCTTACGCTTCAGATGTGGTGAGAGATTACAGCATGATTACGGTGGCTGCGCGCCGGTTACTAAATGCGCAGTCTGATGCTCCACGACCTGCCTCTGAAAATGCACTGGCCATTGAGATTCTTGCGGATCATGCAGTCTCAACTGCTTCTAAGCCAGGCCCACTCGAGATCGATTGGCCAGTAGAATATGCCCGAAAGCTGAATGATCAGGGTGCTGAAGTAGTATTTATGGGGCTAGATACTGCTGGTGAATTGGTTGTCGTGCATGTTTCACAACAGAGTATTGTACGTATTGAACAACCAATATACACCAGCAGTTTTAAAAGCCGTATGCTGACATGGCTGGAAGCCTATCCTTACCAATATGGATTGATTGATGCAGCCAACGGCAACAATGAGTTCTTTGACACCATGGAATTACTTGATATTCAGCTACCACTGGCTACTAACTTGCTGGTTATTGCCGAGCCTGAATTGCAACAACTAACACTCAACCTTGCGCTAATAAAGACGCTCAATGACGACATGGAAGACTTTATTGGTTATCGCACTGCAATTGGTATAGTACCATCCCTAACTTGGCTCTCAATGATCCGCCAGAGCCAACACAGCAGTAATCATGCTCGAAAAGCTTGGATCTCCCATCAAGAGAGCCCAGATGGAGGTGGAACTCTTGGCGTTGCCTTGCAAAGATTGGAAGGAACCTTTAGTGAGTTTGGGTTTTCACTGGATACAAAGCAACGATTACCTGACCTTAGCAGTGCAGAGATTTCGGTGATCGTTGCTCACGGAGGATTGACTAAGTCAGGTCGATACATTCATCGTATCAGCGATGAGGAAACATTGGTGGAGACCCCTGAAGCGTTGGCAAACTCCGTGAGATACTCTGATGTAGTAATTCTTTTCGTCTGCAGCGGTGGGAGAATCGACAAACATCCATGGAGCAACACTACGGTAGGATTACCAAAACTACTGTTGAACAAAGGTGCCCGAGCGGTTATCGCTTCACCATGGCCGCTAGATGTGAAGGTGACCTATCGTTGGCTCCAACCATTCTTAACCAAGTGGGATGCAGGTGCTTCGTTATTTGAAGCAACAAAAGCCGCGAATGATGATATTGCTCGAAATTTGGGAAATAGCCCTCAATATGCGCTGGCGATGACTGTGTATGGCGATGGTTTTTTAACTAAACCGTAGCCAATCGAAAAGTTCTGTTGAATTTAATAACGGCCTTGGTAGTTAGGGAGGCCGTTTTAAAATGTAATAATATATACAAAATGGGCCTCTAATCTGTATAGCTCAGTTCGGTTAATATTTTTTCGATTTGACATTGAAGCGGATTACACGATTCTGGATGAGCTCCCTGCAGTGATCTACTATTTCGCACGGCCATTTAGGCGTCGTCCGCACTTAGCATAGAGCTGCATTTGACTCTGTGCCATCACAATATCATGTTAGAATAGGACAAATACAGATAGAGTAAGAGGAATAGAGCCCCTTACCCATTTTTTGTGGCAAATGATTAAGCCAATGTTCGACTTGTGCCTAAATTCCGGTAACCGTCACTTAAATCTTTGGTGTTGTACTTTGCCAGGTAAGCGACCCGTAGCAGGAAGTCATAATAATCAGGACTTAATGTTAATGCCTTGTGTCGTGTGAACCAAGCAATGTGGTTCTTCGGGAAATGAACCCGGTTGGCATAGTCAGGGTAATCAAGTCCAATGGCGCTGCACCAAGCTTTCTGTATTCGGGTTCCCATATTATCTGCATCAGATTCGGTGTAATTCCCCAGATAGGCATAAACCTCTCTGTCAAACAACAGCACCAAGTGGTAGTGGGGATGTTGACTGGTATTACGTTCCCTAGCCCAGATATAAGCGGGTAATGCAGGCTCACCAGCCCTGCCTGAACGCAGGTGCTCAGCCCGTAGCTGGCTTTTCAGGGAGTCCAAGGCTCGGGTGATAGCCTTCTCATCATCTCTCTGAAAACACAATGGTAAATCAGGTTCACCGGCAGCATGGGACTGGGCAAATCTCAGGACAGCAAACACGGCGAATATGCGGTTATTCTTCTCAAGAAAATCATATACCACCGCAAGCGAGCGACGAAGCATATACCGCGACATCCGGGAACTATATTTATTTTCTGCATCCAGTAGAAGGTATTCAAATTCTTTTTCAGATAACCCATCAAGTGATCTCATAATAAATTACTCAAGTGATATTTGTTGTGGGTAGCTGTGGGCTACCCATGTAATTAGGTGTACAGACCCTCAACAGGGATAGATTATCTCTGCTGGTATCTGGGCATATAAGGCTGGTTAGTTAACTGGTATATATTACATATACCGACCAATCAAAACTGGAAATAACTTTATTCACAGCAATATAATCCGCAGCCGACTAGGGGTTAATACCGAAATAACTCATTAATAAATAATAAAAATCACTCTGAAGTTATTCTTTAATGGGCATGCTGCTAAATACACTCCCACCACTATGATAAACCGGTCTTCCTGACAGAATGTTTAGTTTTGCATCCAGTTCTGTAGGCGTCATTTCGTAAGCAAGATATTTGACGTAATGCGTCCCGTTTTCATCCTCCCATAACTGAACTTTTCCTTCGTCAGAAAGCTGTTCAAGAATAGGCATCAGGTTTGCTTTTTTCCTGAGTGGAAGATAAATTTTTTGCATAATTTCACGCCTTAAAAAATCGTAAGAGCCGTTTTTTACAAGATTATTTTCGAACCATTCAAGAACTATTTCAGTATAGGAAGGTCCCATGACAGCATCCATTTTTATCATAAAATGGTTAAGGTACCATTCCGATATCAATAGTGCAGCTTCCAGCGTTTCCAGCGTAATAACTGTTGAGTCAGGAGTAATAAATAACTGCATCACAGCAGCAATTCTGGCTGTATGTTCGATGAACCGAGCACCCCAGTCATTATAGTGATACAGTTTTTTCCCTGGCTGTATCAGATATTTTATAATCCTGTCAACATCATGTAACCGCTTCTTTGCATCTGGAGCAAAGGTCATACAGATGCGGGATTCATTTTTTTCCCTTCGCTCGATCCCGGCGGCTATATGTTTTTTCTGAATAGAATAAAACTTATCAAGATCGGATTCATTGCCAGGTACAAGATCATTAATGTCAATCAGCCTGCTGATCAATGTAAGATCCATTCTTAAAATTCGCGCATCTCCTCCCGTTGCCCTTATTTTGTTAGCCATAGATTTCAGAACGTTGTCATGTGGTTCCGGCTGCATCATCAATAGCATACCCAGCCGGGGATCCTTAATGTAAGAACTGCCCGTTGACACACGGCTGACCCGATAATTATCACCACACCACAGGCTGCTAAGATTTGCTGCCTTACGGCGCATGATGCTTTCAAACAGAGCACTTCCCTCATCAGAAGTGATACCCAGGCTGGAGTAGTCGCTCATTTCTTTCAAAAGCGCTTCAGGTGTAGGATCGGTTACCGTTAAATGCACTCTCACAGGCTTTACAGGTTCATTTTTAAGACATTCCTCCAGCTCGTGTCTGGCTTCTTCTATTCCGTCTTTCTGACGTATCGCTTTCTGAAGCGATTTCTTAAGGCTTTTACATTCTTCATCCCAGAGCACATATTGTCGTTCGTATTCTTTCAGCCTAACTGAGAATACCTCGGCCAGTTGGTGCTCAAACTGGTGAATTTGGGCCATTGCAACCCTATATACCGTTGTTTTTCGGCTTCCCGATCTTGCCAAACTAATGTGGAAATGCGACACAGGTGCGATAACACCATCAACAATTTCAACATCATACATATCCTGACAGGCCAGAGACATGCTTGCCAGAATTGTGGAAAATGTTAGCTCAATAGAGGCTTTAGTTTTTCCACATATGCAAAATAAAATTTGCTGGAAGAAAATCAAAATCGCTCTAACATCCAGATTAAGATCATGATTTTCATTTTTTTTATGTGTAAGTTTCATTGAACACTCCTTTTTGAGAAAAAAATTAAACCACCCGAGAGGCGATCCACTCGTCTACAGAGGTAGAGCGCCAACCGACAGATGCAGCCCCAAGCCGGATCGGTTTAGGAAAATCAGCATCGTAATACCGGGATTTTGGGTTCAATTTCTCGTAGATGCTGGATCGGGATATTCCCAAGAGTGCCGTCAACTCAGCCATACGCAGAATGCGCAGAGGCTGGTTAGAATGGTTCATTTGCTCACATGGTTTTAACATTTTTAGTTCCCCTTATTGGACGTCTTAGTCAGCGCTCGAACTCTCTCATACCATCTGAGATACTGTCCCCGTCAAAAAACGGAAACCAACCGGAGGGAACGTGGGGACTCATGCTTTTGCTGATATGATGTATCGTCTTTACCAGTTATTTGGCCTGTTTGATAAGGATGATGAACGGCGTGAAGTGCGTAGAAACAGCAGTTTTTCCTTTCATCAGTCCTTTTTTGATCAAGGCTGTAATGATGTAATAAGAATAATTGACAGCAATGAAGTATTCAGCCCCGAAGAAAGGCGCGAAGTTTTTTACAAATACGAGCAACTATATAACGCGCTAATGCATATTCCGGTTTTTTCTCATCTGGACAATCGCCAAATCACAAAGCGATACCTTCAAGTCGCATTGCCTCCCATAGTGGCATTAGACGTCTATAATTCTCTTCCCCCTGATGATGAAATGCATTTCTATTACCATATTCATCGTTTTTTGATCAGCACACACTGCCCACACGAAAGCGCTGATAAAAGAAAGATTTATGCAGGAGTGAAAGAATATCTACGGGAATATATTCGCACACTTGAGTTTCACTACACGGATCATCTGGCATCACTTATTAATTTCATTAATGCTATTAAAGTAAGTAGTGGACAGAAGGAAGCGACGATAAAGAGATTAATAAAAGATTGCCGTTCAGAGTATGATGAAAGCTACATTCCTGAAAAGAATATAAAACTCAACTCACTAAATTTAAATAAAATTGAAAGAGCTTATCTGTCGCTTAACGTGCTGCTTGCATTCGAGCGCAAGACCTCAGCAGTTACCACGGTATCTATGCATTACCGACACACAGTGAACAATGGTATTAATTATAATAATAGTTATGGTATTTTGTGTCGATATATCTACTCTAAGGGGTATGATGAAAAACTGTTACATTACATTACTCTTCCATTTTATGATGTGGCTGTCCGGCCCGTTTCGGTAACTATAGATGAAAAACCGTATCGTTATGTACACGAGTTAAAATGGTTTATTTTTAACACTAGGGATAATACCAAATACTCTAAATGGGATTTAGCCGAAATGGCATCTTGTTTCAATTCCGCAGCTAATTCAGATGTACTAATACCCTACGCCCAACTTTTACAAACCATCATTTTTCTCAGTCAGGATAAAACAGATGAAGCATTCCGACTTGTAAACAAAATCCCATTAGCTACCTTACCGATTGGTTACCTACCCTCAGCCTTTTCAGTTATCAAACTGGCATTAAAAGTGAAACTGGAAAGAAAAAAAATAAGAAACCAAACATTACTGTCCGTGATAAACAGTACCTTGAGTAACCAAGGTACTTTTACCGAACTTATTGCTGCGAATCAGGGAGAAACTGATAGTAATATTGTATTATGCGCAGATAACATGACGATCATGCGTGCAATAAAAATGTACAATCACATGATAAGAAAGGTAAGTTATTCATATGAAGATTCACCATCTGATGTCTGTCCGCAAGCTATATTCGGGATTCTTGATGAAATAGAATGTGCGCTGGGTAAATTAAGTATCCTTATTCGCGAAACAGATGATAGCATTGATAGCAATGAACTAGCCCGGCTTATAGTGAAAAATAAAACACTAACAGCTCGTGAATTGAACGAAAACCTGGTTGGCGTACTTGATAAATGCACACTTTATAATTTCCTGAGTAGTATCAATGTTTTTATTAATTATCTGAGATGCCCTGAAGAAGAACTAGGACACATCAGGATATTTGCCGGAGTGACAGAAAAGCCAAGACGTCTTCGGGGAAAGATATGTGAGGCTTTGAGGATTGCATCAGAAATACGTAGAGAGGGGGAATTTAAGAAGAAGGGAAAAACGACCAGACGTCAACAGAAAAGCGCTGGCGCAGTCCGAAAAAGCAAATGATGCTTTATGACTCCCCTGCTACAGCTGCTACACGTAGCAGCTGTAGCAGTTGCTAGGAAGCAAGATACACACTTTTGGCCTAAGCTAATACACATTAGATTACTCATTCAGGAGAAGACGAGTTGCTCCCACTATCGGCAATTCAAAACACTTCATCGGTTTAACGTTCTGTATTTCTAACAGTACCTGGGTAAGCTGGCATATCCAGCAAGATATGCTGGAAATACCCAAACGTCTGATGAGTCTCTTCAATTGCTTTTCTTTGTTTCAATAGAATTATATCCGTCCACTTCCGACGTAGTATGATGCTTTTGTTCAGGTCAAGAAGCCACACTCAGTGTAATGCTAAAAAATTAGAGCCCTAAACGTTTCATTAGAAGTAAGCCATTCGATCTCAGCAAAAACGATGTTTCATCTTGCGATATATTCCATATCTCAGCTAATTTAATTGTTACAGTATTAGCCTCCCATGGCATTACATGCGCACCACGCATTTTCGCAAATGGTCCATCGCTCTCTGGGACCACTCGATCACGTGGCATCAGTGCTGCCAGCTTACGTCCATTAGCAGACTCCATCATTGTTGGTCCAACACTGAACCAACAGCCGGCATCGGCTGCTCTTCGAAGGACGGAAGGTGAATCGGTAAACCAGTGAAGAACCGCTGTGCCAAACCCAGGATTCACATCAAGAATATCTAAAACTTCCTTGGCTGCAGCCCGAGAATGAATGCTGAGAACTCGCCCACCTAGTCCTACACACTTTTCAACAATGGCTTTAAATATATTCTTTTGAAGTTCAAAGTACGGCCTGCACCGTGATGAACCATCCAGACCAATTTCGCCAATACCAGTGCAATCCTCCATTTGTGATAGCAACATTTCCAATTCGCTATGTTTTTTATCTGCTATCTCAGGGTGTAGGCCTGGGGAAATGAAACATTTCTGAGTGGTAGCCAGAACTTTCGAAGTTGCAGCGTATGCTCTTGGGCTAGTTGTAACCAGCCATACAAATTCGGTTCGCTGCAATGCTTCGATGTAGACTTTCTTGGCATTCGGATAAAGATCTAAGTGGCAGTGGAAATCCATCAAATTATACCGTCCCTTCGAAGCAAGGCAGCTAACTCAGCTAAACCCTGTTCAGCAACGTGACGATAATGAGGGCGATCCGCAGCTGACGCAAAGGCTAGTGTGGCCCCTAGGAAGGCATCAATCCCTTTTTTTTCGGCGGCGAGT
>OBKS01001279.1_pt1 | contig 18473 bp, 27 predicted proteins | sample 1517381 | NCBI WGS metagenome assembly OBKS01 (sample SAMN04571686, study PRJEB22368) | human gut metagenome | biome: human gut; material: stool | host: Homo sapiens | place: Luxembourg | collected 2012-08-03 | reverse complement strand
CTTGAACGGTTATTTATGGTAACACCTCAAAAAGATTATGCGGTGATAACTCAAAGCATTGGTCGAATTGCAAGAGTATGTGAGGGTAAGGCAGAGCCTATAGTGTACGATTTTGTGGACAATATCGGCTATCTCGTCAAGAGTTACAAAAAGCGTTGCACTACCTACAAAAAGAACGAGTGCTATTTTATCGGAACGGAGGTGGCAGAGTGATATGGAGCATATACTTTCACTCTCCTACGGTAAAGACTCGCTCGCTTGTTTAGAAGCCTGTAAATTACTTGGCTACCCTATTGATAGAGTAGTTCACGCTGAGGTATGGGCTACCGATACTATCCCTGCTGACTTACCTCCAATGGTCGAGTTCAAATCAAAAGCCGATGCGATTATCAAGGCTCGATATGTGGCTTAACCGTTGAACATATTTACGCCACCGTCAAGAGAGAGAGAGAGATTGTCTTACGAACGACAATTCTACGCTCTGCGATTTAACAAAAAGACCAACGGAGAGTGTATCTACGGTTTCCTAATGGTGCGAGGGGCGTGGTGCAATTCAAGACTCAAGGTGCAACCGCTTGAGTCAGTCCGAAAAACAAACATACGAGAAAATGTTTTATCAAATACCTGTTCGGAAAAGCCCGGAAATGCAAGGGCAGATAAAAGGTTTTCCCGGTGTTCGGATTGCTCGATGGTGCGGCAAACTCAAAATGGAGTGTTTTCTACTCGCTCCCTTGCACAAGGAGCAGATATAAATATTGTGCAATATCTCGGTATTGCCGCAGATGAGCCTGAACGAATTAAACGCCACACTCGCCCCGGTATTGTACTACCTTTAGTAGATATAGGATGGGACGAGGAATATTGCCGCAAATGGTGCGAGGAAAATGATTTACTTTCACCTATATACACTACGGCGGCACGAGGTGGATGTTGGTTTTGCCACAATCAGTCAGTAGAACAATTACGGTTACTACGACAAACCTACCCCGATTTATGGCAGTTGTTATTGAAATGGGATAAGGATAGCCCGGTATCGTTTAAGCCTGACGGACATACTGTTCACGATTATGACCTCAGGTTTAATTATGAGGACACCGGGATAATTCCTACCGACAGAAAATTTAGATGGCAAATGCTAAAAGACAGGCGTTCGGAATGGCTCGATAAATTATTAGGAGGTGAGAATGTTTGAATTGGCAAACATACGATACTGAGGTTTTTGCTCACGATTTTATTGTCATTTTTAAGGACAGGGAAACGAAAGAGTTTGCGGTCTTTCATAATGACAATGCCGGGGTAAAAGACTTCATCAACGATAATTCAATCTATTGCGGCTTTAACTCCAAAGGCTACGACCAATACATCATCAAGGCGATTTGCTCAGGTTTTTCCCCTGAGGAAGTTAAGCAGGTCAATGATTGGATAATCGGCGGCGGTCAAGGTTGGCAATGTCCTTTGCTCAACGGAGTCTACTATCGTTTTAACAATGTCGATATTATGGACGATGTTCAGCGTGGTCTATCCTTGAAAGCCATCGAGGGTCACTTGGGTATGTCAGTTGAGGAAACAGAGGTTGACTTTAATCTCGACAGACCTCTTACGCCTGAGGAACTTGAACTCGTGATTAAATACTGTAAGCACGATGTTGATGCTACCGAAAAACTGACAGAAATCCGTATTGACTACCTCAAAACAAAACTTAACCTCGGCAAGAGAGCCGATATTGACGAGGTAAAAGCACTTTCGGCAACAAACGCTAAACTCACCGCAATGATGCTTGGTGCGGTAAGGCAGGAATGGAATGACGGCAGAGATTATGTCTACCCTCCAAACCTCGACCTATCCACAATCCCTCAGCCTGTGTTGGAGTTCTTTGAAACCATCCACAATAAAGAAATACCTGACGATGACTTATTCAAAACATACTTTGAAATGGAAATCGGCGGTATGCCTTGTAAATGGGCTTGGGGCGGCGTACACGGTAGTTTGACCGGGTATTACGAGGAAGCAACCGACACACGAGTTATTCAAAATCGAGATGTGTCCTCGCTATATCCCTCGCTAATTGAGGAATATAATTACCTCTCTCGTAATGTACCTAACCCTGACCTGTTCTATGCCATCCGCAAAGACAGAATTGCGGCAAAGCATAATGGCGATACTCAGACGGCAAAAGACCTGAAACTGCCACTTAATACAGTATCAGGTGCTCAGGAAAATCAATACAACGATTTGTATGACCCCCTGCCTACACGCTCTCTCCGTATCTCAGGTCAGTTATTCCTCACAATGCTTGCAATGCAATTACTGCAAGCGTGTAAAACCATTAAATTGCTCAATCTCAATACCGATGGTTTGGCGTACTCGGTAGATAAAACCGAATTGCCGATTGTCGATAAGATTGCGGCAGAATGGGAAAAGACAACGAGATTTGAATTGGAAACCGATGAAATCTCAAAAATTTGGATAAAGGATGTAAATAACCTCCTGATTATCCAAACCAATGGTAAGGTCAAAACCGTAGGTGGTTACTTGAATTACGGTATCTCAGTTAAGGGTGCGTGGGCGATTAACAATAATATGATTATCGTCAAAAAGGCTCTGATTGACTACTTCGTAAAGGGTACACCTGTGGAGGACACTATCAACGGCAGTACTGACATCTTTGATTTTCAGTTGATTGCGAAAGCCGGTGCAAAGTACAAGGAAGCATATCATCTTGTGGATGGAGTGAAAATGCCTGTCCAAAAGGTCAACAGAGTATATGCGACCTCGGATGAGCGATACGGCAAATTGTTCAAGGTCAAGGCTGAGAACGATGCAACGGCGAAAATTGAAATGTTGCCGGAACACTGCATCATTGACAACGATAACCACTTATCAATCGAGGATGTGGATAGGACATTCTACATTGAAATGGCTCGGAAACGAATTAACGATTTTTTAGGCATTAAGCCTGAACGAAAAAGGAGGACTACACAAATGGCAACAACCACAAAGAAAACGGAGGTTAAATCAATGAATGTTTTTGAAAAATTGCTCACTGCGAGAGTTCAGTTCCTTAACAGTGGAGCGAAAAAGACAGGTAAGAATATGCACCTTGCCTTTAAGTATTTTGAACTTGATGACATCGTGCCGATTGCTACAGGTATTTTCGCAGAACTCAGACTGCTCCCTTGCGTGACATTCAACAATGAAATCGCAAAAATGGACATCATCGACATTGATAACCCCTCCGATGTAATCACTTTCACCTCTCCTATGAGAGAACTCACAGGAAATAACGCAGTAAACGCTATGCAAGCACTTGGCTCTACGGAAACCTATCAGCGTAGATACCTTTATATGATGGCTCTCGATATTTGCGAGCCTGATAATATCGAGCCTACTCTGAACAATAACACCTCTGAGAGTCCTGCACCTGCTCAGACCGCCGCACCTATCCCGGTCACTACACCTACTGCCCCTCAGACTTCCGAAAAGCCCCTTACCACTCCTGACGGTAACGCAAGCCCTTTACAGATTAAGCAGATGAAAGAACTGCTCAAGAAACTGAAAGATGCTGACCCCACCAAAGAGGAAATGATTGCAAAGATTGCAGTTGACACTAAGGGCTTCACCGTGATTTCAAAAGCAGATTGTGAAACCCTGATTGTAAAAATCGGAGAAATGTTAGAGGGAGGTAACTAATATGTATATCAATCCTTTTGTAGCAGGTGTTCTTGCTACGATTATGGTAGAGATTATCGCTTGTATCGTCTATGCGTTTGTAAAAACAGGAGGTAAGAAATGAAAGACATTAAGTGGAACGGCTCAAGCATCAAGATTGAGCCACCTGCCAAAACGAAAAAGTTGACAGGTACTCGCTTTGCATCGGTACTCGGTGCAGACCCGTGGAATACGGCATTTAAGACTTGGTGTGCCGTAACAAAGACCTATGAGGAAGCGTTTGAGGGTAATAAATACACTCACACCGGTGAAATCATCGAGCCTAAAGTGTTCGATTTCCTCAGAAAATCTATGGGCTTTGGTAACAGGCTCAAGACCCCTACCGATATTTACGGTGCAGATTATTTCAACAAAACTTGGGGTGACTTTTTCCGTGATACTCCGATTTTCGGTGGTATGTGGGATGCTCTCATTTACGGAGAGAGTGACACGCCTGAGTATGTAGTTGAGGTCAAGACCGTTCAGATTGACGGTAGAAGCGGTAACCTTGAGGAAAGATGGAAAGACGGTGAAGCCCCTCATTATCAGGCTCTACAGGCGGCACTCTATGCGTACCTGCTCGGCATTGATAATGTGCTGATGGTATGTGTAACTCTTGAGGATAAAAAGGGTGATTACGAACATCCTGAGCAGGTCACACCGTCCTTTGCAAACGGCAATGTTTACATTGATGAATTTAAGGTGTCTGAGCGTTATCCGAACTTCGACCTCTATGTAGAACAGGCTACGAATTGGTGGAACACCTTTGTTGCAAAGGGTGTCAGCCCTGAGTTCGATGAGAAAAAGGATGCAGACATTCTTGCGGCTCTCAGAACAAACTCTCTCAATCCTGAGTCAGATATTTCTGCTCTCGTAACAGAAGCGGAAGCCCTTAAAGCAGAAATTGATGCGGTCAATGCAACGATTGCTGACAAGGAAAAAAGACTCAAGAATGTAACCGAACAGATTAAGCAGTACGCTCTTAGTCAGTTCCGTGAGGGTGATAAAAAGGTCGAAATCAAAGGCTCTCGCCTGACCTTTGCTCTCTCTAAGACGGTTTCTGAAAAATTCAACGACAAGGCTTTTAAGGAAGCAAACCCTGAGGAATACAATAAGTACCTCGGAAAAATTGAAAATTATAGGCTCACAACGAGCGAAATTAAGGAGGATAAATAATTATGGCTACAATTCCTATGACAAGCGGTTTTTCTCTCTGCCCGGAGGGTATTCACATTTTCCGTATCTATGCGGTTGATTACAAGCAGGATTTTGGAAAAATCGAAATCAAGATGGTAAATGCTCAGGGCATTACCCACATCGAACGCTTCTCCCTTATGGGTAACGGTGGCGTTGTAAACGAAAAGGCTTGTAACGCTTTCAGTTACTTTGCAAAGACCGCACTCAATAACTTCGGTCTTGAGGAAATCGACCACACCGACCTCATCAATCATTACATCAAGGCTCAGGTCGTACATACGGCAATGCCCTCGAACAAAGACCCCAATAAGACCGTTACTTTCGCTAATCTCGGTGACAAGTGGGCGGCAGATGGTTTCGATACTACCCCTGTTAAGAAAGCACTTACTCTCGGAACAGAAAACGATGTGCCTAAGACAGAAGCCCCTGCTACCGTTCCTGAGCAGACTGCGGCAAGCGGCTCTCTCGACCTTGAAGCCCTGCTCAAGTAATTTTTGAGTAGTCTGAGAGGGTGCATCTCGTACCCTCTCAAGACACTCTGTGAAAGGAGGTATATTTTATGATTATTGATAGCGGTGAGCGTAGAAAATTTGATACAGGAGCAGTTCGTGACATCGGTGAGGGAAAAGGTCGTTGTGACCTACTTCCACTCGATGTCGTTAGCAGTTTGCTCTCGGACAATCTTATTCTCGCACATATAGACAGATTTATTCGAAACGGAGATAATTTTGAACTCGTAAACTGTCTAAAACAGTTTGCAAAAGACCTATCCACCGACCTCCCCTCATTGATTATTGAGGTGTCAAAGCATTACGAGGACGGAGCGAGAAAATACACAGAGAGGAATTGGGAAAAGGGCATCCCTCTCCATTGCTACATTGACAGTGCCACAAGGCATTATCTGAAATGGCTGAGAGGTGACAAAGACGAGCCGCACGATAGAGCCTTTACTTGGAACATCCTCGGTGCATTGTGGACAGTATCGCACTTTCCTGATATGAATGACTTACCTTTTAATAGGGAGGGAATGAACGATGATAAACACTCCCTATCAGAACTTGGCACAAGCGATAATTGTTAAAGCGGCTGACGATTATCGTAATGCCCTAAGAGGTGACGGATATGGTAATTACTCAGCCGGTCAGGTAATCGTTGAGTGCGAAAAGTTTTTCCGTTCCTCTTGGTTTATGGTACTAACAAAAATTGATGGAGAGGTCTTAATCGAAAAACTACAACAGGAGGTATATTCATAATGAATGTAACATTAGTTCAGGCTACGGCAGAGCCTATTGAAACGATTGCAAAAATCGCTTCTATCTGCTATGACTCCGACCCTAAAAACCCTCTCGGATTGGTAAAGCATCTTTACAAAAACGGACATCATAGTGTGTTCGAGCATATTTACTTTACCTTTAAGATTGAGGGTATCTCTCGTGCGTGTTCTCATCAGTTGGTAAGACACAGACATTGCTCTTTCACTCAGCGTAGTCAAAGATACTGCTCTGAGGATGGATTTGGTGTAGTAGAGCCACATTCTATTGAGAAAATTGATAGTAAAGGTGGTTATGCCAATCTAATGTCCCATATTGAGGACAATTATGTTGAATTACAGGCTATTGGAGTACCTAACGAGGACGCTCGTTATGTTCTCCCCAATGCTTGCGAAACCTCGCTTTATCTGTCGTGCAACCTGAGAGAACTTATCCACATTGCTAATGAACGCCTGTGTACTAAGGCTCAATGGGAAATCAGAGAATTGGTATCTCAGATGTGTTCTCTCGTAAATCCTGAACTCTCGTTTATGCTCGTTCCTAAATGTAGGAGTGGTAGAATTATCTGCAATTCTCCCTGCGGTGAGCAAAAATGAGAATTAAGAAATATCACGGTAAGGTATTTGGTGCAGAATTAACTGCGGCAGAGCGTAAAGCAATGGACATTGAAATCAATCGGCAAATTGCAGAAAAAGATGCACAATATGCGGCAGATATTGATGCTCTCGTACTTTATGTACTGATGGTACGCTACGGTTGGAAAAAGAAGCGGCTCAGAAAATTTTGGGATGCTTTCAATGCCGAACACAAGGCTCTGCGAGATTTCTATATGATGGACGAGCCGGGAGATAATGAATGGCTCGCACATCGAATGTTGAAAGACATTGGCGTGGATATTCACCAATGGTATCAGGAGGATAAAAACAATGGGCTATCGTAAAGTAGGCTACTTGGAGCAGTTGTGGTATATCCTCAAGCACTCTCTTAAAAATCTAATTAAAAGGAGGAAACACTAATGAACATCAAACATACAGACGGTATGGTAACTTTTATTATGAGGACAGGCAAGGACTTTGTAAAGAGTCAGATGCCCCTCGCAAATGCAGTAGCAATTCAGAACGCAGGTAAAGAGGTTGTAGAAACCGACAAGCGTGGTTTCGGTGTGGAACTGTGTGTAGACGATACATACTTTTTTCCCATCGACACACCTAAGGAAACCCCTAAGCCTGTTCGCAAAGGCAAGAAAAAGGAGGTTGCGGAATGAACAGACCTTACTACTCCGATTATGTAAGACACGCTATGCGTTTTTACTCTCGTTCCGTAATCAATTCTCGACAGGAAAAACCCTTTTTCAAAAGTGATGCCGACAAAAAGAATTGGCAAGCCTGTTACAATGCTCTGAAAGATTTTTCTGACAGAGATAGAGAAATGCTCGTAACAGTCTATGCCGGTTTCGATACCCTCCCTGATGAGGTATATCAGGCGGCTCAGAAATTCAAAATCGACCAAAATGTGATTTGGGACTTGATGAAAGTCTTTGAGCGTAAGGTAGCAAAAAAGAGAGGTCTAATGTAATGATATTAAAGAACATACCTGAGGAATTACAAAATCTCAATCAATGGGTATGTTCTCGCTCTGACAGTAAAGTACCGATGAGAGCGTTTGAAAACTCAGCCGCTTCATCGACAAATCCACTCACTTGGAGTTCCTTTGAAACTGCAATCAATGCCGTTGCCGATGGATGCTATGACTATATCGGCTTTGTGTTCAACGACAACGGCATCGTGGGTGTAGATATTGATACAGGATATGACGAGGATGGATTTCTCACCGAACTCGCCGCAGATATTATCGGCAGATGTGAGTCCTACACGGAGAAATCCAAAAGCGGTAGAGGGTTTCATATACTGCTCAAAGGTACTTTACCATTTAAGGGCAAGAACAATCTCAATGGTGTGGAGATATATAAACAGGCTCGTTATTTTATTATGACCGGCGATACGCTTCTTTATAATCAAATCATCGAAAATCAAGATGCGATTGATTATATCGTTGAAAAATATTTCCCGGATGTTAGAGAAAACGAGTCTACAGGAAAACCCTATACCAATCGGATTTATACGCCTATTTGGGAAAAGCCCCAAAGCAGAATTAAACTCAGACCTGTATACCCTCGTATTCCTGATGGATGCAGAAATATCTGTCTTACCTCTCTTGCCGGTATGCTCCACAATCAAGGATATAGTCCTCAGCAGATTTACGATGAACTTGTCTACTGCAATACCGTAGCCTGTGAGCCGTGTCTACCTGAGCGAGAACTTGAAACGATTGTTGGAAGCGTAACGCGATATAAAAGATAGGAGGTTTCATATATGCGTATAAAAGACTGTCAAGGCTCTAACTGCTCTTACTGCGTAAGACGAGTATGGAGTCACGAGTACGAGCCTAAGAACTACCACAAAATTGGTATGTCACACGCTTATGCGTATTGTAATCTCCATCAGAAAAGAGTATCGGAGGTTAAACATTGTTCACAGTACGAACGCTTGAACGGTCAAATCGGATTGTTTGATGACGATGAACGATGTCCGGGCTACTGCGGCGTAACCTGCGTTGATGGCTCGTGTCCTATGGCTAATAAGGACGAATATGCCGAACGAGGTTACGATGTAACTCACGACTGCTCGGAATGTGCTTACTACAAAGGTTGCGAGGATTGTGCCTTTGATGGTACAGAAATGTGTGCAAGGAGGGACACAGATAATGTATAAACGAAAATATAGTAAAGGAAAACAAATCACCTCTCTTGACGAACTTGCAAAGCAGGACTTTATATTTGTTTTCGATAAAATCACACACGGCGGTTGGTTTATGTCTTGGCAATTCCGACTCGCTAAATCCTATATAGACAGAGGTTGTCTATACTATGCAATCAAAAATTAGAAAGCGAGGTGAAAACAATGGCTGAATTAGAATACTATCAAATGCACAACGGCAATGTCATTGAGGACGAAAAAATGTCTGAAATGATGTTCCGTATTATGGCTCTCAAGCCACATCTGTCAATGGTGTACTCTTGGGATGACATCGGTATGGCTACTCTTATGAGTGACATTTATAACAACGAAATCCGATATTGCCCTCAAAACGACTGTTGGTATATTTGGGATAAGTGTTGGATAAGACAGGGCGAGAACGGTGCTATCTCCGATATGCTACAGACTCTCCTTAATCTTATGGTACTCTACTGTATGGAAATCTCCGCACAGATTGATAAAGACGATGATACTGCTCAGGAACTTATCGACAAGTACCGTAAATACATCAGTTCTATCCGTAAATTCACGCAAATGCGTAATATTATGGAAGTCCTGAAAACAATGGTAAGAATGTCCCTCAAGGATATGGACACTAACCCTTATTTGCTCAATACTCCTACCGTAGCGTATGACCTCAAGACAGGAGCAATCGTAGATGACATTACACCTTATAATGTCACAAAGAAAACCTCCTGCTCACTTCCCAATGCGTTCACGAAACCCTGTAAGAGATGGGCTAAATTCATTGACGAGATTATGTCCGGCGATAAAGAAAAAGCCGCTTTCCTACAGAGAGCCATCGGATATAGCATCCTCGGTATCAACCGTGAGGAATGTATGTTTATGGCTTATGGAGCAAAGACACGAAACGGAAAAGGTACTTTGTTCTCTACCATCAATACCGTACTTGGTGAGGACTACGCCGACTCCGCACCGACAGGACTTATCTGCGAGAGTCCAAACGGCAGAGTAACGGACTTTAATGCCCCTCAACCTGCTCTCGCAAAATTGGTAGGTACTCGACTCGTAAGAATGTCCGAGTCTGCAAGAGATGTCCGCTTGGATGCGGCAAGTATGAAAGCAATCACAGGTAGAGATACCCTTGTAACTCGTGGACTCTTTGAAAAGTCTTTCAGTTTCGTCCCTCAGTTTACCCTGTGGCTCGAAACAAACTATCTCCCTGCCGTAACGGATGATACTGTCTTTAACTCAAATCGTATTTGGGTAATCGAGTTCAATCAGCAGTTTCTTGGTAACAATCAGGATAACTCTCTAAAGGAACTTTTTGCCCTCCCTGAGAACAGACCGACTATTTTGAAATGGATTTATGATGGTTGTTTAGACTATCTCAAAAACGGACTTAACCCTCCTGAATGTGTAATCTCTGCGACTCAGAATTACAGAAAAATGCACGATAGGATTGGTAATTTCCTTGAGCAGTCCTGCGACTTCGGAGAGGATAAAAAAGTGCTTAGAGGTATACTTTACTCTGCGTATTCAAATTGGTGTTGTAAAGCAGATAATAAGTATAAGCCTATGAGCAGTACGAAATTTTACAACGAAATTGCTATGCGTGGTTATCCGATTAAGCATAGAAATGACGGAACTTTTGTGTTTGGATTGGATATTAAAAATATTAGTCCGACTACTGATGGGAAAATTAAACTCTAAAAAGTGACAGAAGTGACACTTTTTCATTCCCCTTATGTGTAGAGAATTATAATATAGTGATAAAAGTGATAAATTTTTATTCCCCTTATGTGTAGAGAAAATAAAATATACTCTTATATAGGGAATTAGGGTATCAAAAACTGTCACTTTTATCACTTACGAAATGGAGGTAAAAATCGTGGATAAAAAGGAACTCTCCGAAATGGGAGAACAGATTGTCAAGCAGAAACGACCTAAGAAGTCAGAGCAGATGTCTGTGCATACAGAGCCGGGTGACAACTCTCGATACATTGGTGTGAGTATGGCACTATTCAAAATGCCTAAAGTGGATTTGCAGAATGTAGAAGCGGTTGATGAGAGGTTGGAGGAATATTTCCAACTGCATTATCAAAACGATATGAAACCGACTGTAGTAGGTATGGCTATGGCATTAGGAATTAGCAGACAACAGTTATGGAGTATCAAGACAGGTCAGCCATATAGCGGCGGTGGAGCAGTAATGGATGTACCGACTGCGGTTGCTAACTCGATAAAAAGAGCGTATAATTTTATGGAAAATCTTTGGGAAAATTATATGCAGAACGGCAAAATTAACCCGGTCAGCGGTATATTCCTCGGCAAAAACAACTTTGGTTATCAGGATAAGACCGAATATGTGGTTACTCCGAATGTTAATCAGGATAACGACTATGACACAGAGGATGTGCGTAAGAGGTATTTGACAGACGGTAGCGACTCTTGAGCAACTTTCCGACTCTTGCGACTATCGACTATGCCAACGACTTTAGCAACTTTCCGACTATGGCAACTATGGAACAGAAAAAGAACGGCTCACCCTCTCAAATTCTTGGGAGGATGAGCCGTTTTTCTCGTGAAAAATTCCGCTTTTCAGGTCGTGCTGTTCTGCTTTTTGCGTTGCGGCGTTCTATGGTTTAGAATTTTGCACCCTCTCAGAGCCGTTTTAATGCCCCTCAGAGCCGTTTTAATTGTTCGGTGGTGTTCTTATACCTCTAAACATTAAAAGCCCTCGGAGAGCCGTTAAAACGGCTCTGAGAGCCTTTATATTTTGCCGCCGTCCTCGATGGACAAAAGAAAAGCCCCGGAGCAGTTAGCCCCGGAGCAAGTTTATTTTGAAATTTTGAGCAGTTCAACAAGTACCACAAGCGGAATTATTAAAATACATAGGATTGTAAACATTTTAGACGGTCACCCCCTGAAAAGGATTTGGCACGGTGCAAACAGTCACCCACAAATCAATATATTGTTTGACCCATTCCCGGCGGTCGTTGTCAAATTCTGTTGATGCAGTTATAACAAAGCCCACTTGCACGGCTTCGCCGCTTTTCGTGTCTTGATACATAGCATTTTTATTTTTAATAGCATTGTCGGAAATATCAATATAATATTTGTCTTTTACTGCTTCCCGGTACTGTTGCAGGGCTTCGCCCATTGTGGCGGCTTCGGTGGTTATTTCTCTAATAATGCCGGAGTCAATCCACCATTTTTTATTGTTGTACGGCTTCATTGTTGCGGATGTCTTAAATTGATATAACATTGTTATTCCTCCTTATATAACCATTTCGGCAAATGCTTTTAATTCTGCTGTGATGCTTCCGGGGTCGTTTGCGAATTTTTCAAGCCACGTTGCAAAGTGAATTGATAAATATAGTTCAAGGTTTTCAAGGTTTTCAGGCTTTTCGGCAATGGTTTTTATTGCTTCGCAAAATTGTTTTGCTTCCTGTTCAAATTTGCGTTCAATCATCGTTTTCGTCCTCCTGCTCTAATTCATCAAATAAGGCCGCTAAATCATCATCGCCGTCAATACTGTCAATATATTGTCGGTTTTCGCTCATTGCTTCAATAGCATATTCGTCAAGGTGTGCGGAATAATCTTTATAATCTGATGATACTAAATTACCATAACCGTTATAATAAAAATAATCTCTGTTGGGATTAAATTCGCCATATGTTTTATTGCCGTTGCTGTCGGTCGTGTATGTGTCATCATCTCGCCCATAATAAGCCCCGCGGAGGAGTTCAAGCGGTTCTGTACCTGAATAAAATTCGTTCAATTCATCCATAGAATAATAGCGGTCATCGTTCAAATATCCGTTGTAACTGTCTAATTCCTCTATACAAGAATTAAAAATGTCTTCATTTTCATTGAAAAATTCAATAATCTTTTTTACTGTCGTTTCTTTCATTGCTTTATACCTCCATTATAAATTGATATATTGTTGTTTGTTGAGTCCACAAAAAGCGGCAATGTGACGGCCTGTTGTCGCTGTCCATCCGTTCCATAGTTTTTCTAACGTGCCGTCTGTGTACCGTGTCAAAATAGGTGTGCCGTAACTGTAGAGCGTTTCAGAGCCGTCAAAGTCAATGTGTACTTGTGCTTTGCCGTAAAACGATTTGCGGCCGTCCGTGGGTTTAAGTTCGTAAATTTTCATAATAATAAACCTCCTAAAGTTTAATATATTTTGTTTGTATTTCTCAGATATTTCTGAGCACATTTATATTATACTCAGTTTTATCTGAGTTGTCAAGAGGTTTTGCAAAAATTTTTCAGATTTTTCTGAGATTTTTATATTGTCCGTTTTCTGCTGAGTTTTCGGACACTTTTTGGAGGGAATACCCCCGGAGGGGGAAGCGGAACGGCGGCAGGAGGGGCAATTACTGCTCTGAGTACGCCAAAAATATAAAAAGTTAAAATTTTTCTCAGAAATATCTTGACAAACTCAGAAATATCTGCTATACTATAGACAAATCCAAAGGAGGTAATGAATATGAAAGCCGCACTTGCAATTAAAGAAGTAATGAAACTCAGAGAGGTGAAACCTGCCGTACTCTGCGATAGACTCAACATTAAATCCAATGTTCTTTCCGAACGCTTCAAACAGGAGAACATCAGCGTAGCCAAACTCAATGAAATGCTCAAAGTAATGGACTACAAAATCGTTGTTGTTCCTCGTGATGCGAGAGTTCCTGATGGTGGCATTGAAATAGAGTAACCTTATAGGAGGTGGGCGTAATGATTTACGGATATGCAAGAGTAAGTACCAAAGGTCAGGACAAGTATGGTAATGGTCTTGAAGTACAGGAAAAGCAGTTGAAAGAAAACGGTGCTGAGGTTATTCTGTATGAGAGTTATACCGGCACGAAAAAGCATAGACCTGAACTTGATAAGTTGTTTGGTCTGTTGCACGAGGGAGATACAGTCATTGTTACAAAGTTAGACCGTATTGCTCGTAGCACTCGTGACGGATTGGATATTATAGATGAACTACTCGCAAAGGGCGTTTCAATCAACATTCTCAATATGGGAAAGTTCGATAACAGTCCTACAGGTAAGTTGATGAGAACAATTATCTTTGCTTTTGCAGAGTTTGAGAGGGATATGATTGTTCAGCGTACCTCTGAGGGCAAAGAGATTTGCAGAAATGACCCCACTTGGAAAGAGGGGCGTAAACGCAAAGAGCCTGCTGATTTTGAAAAATTCCTGAAAAAACAAAAAGACGGTACTATGACCGTCAGTGAATGTTGTAAGGAATTGGGTATTGGTAGGTCTACTTGGTACGCAAGAGTAGCGGAGGTGAATGTATGACTTTTGTATTTAAGGCTCACGATAATAGTGAGCAAATGATATGTGATACCGTTAGAGCCATCGGTGGTAAGGTGGTAAGTCATAGCGGAACAATCGTGATTGCTAAGTGGAGGTCTAAGAGGTATCTGACGGTGTTCCGTAAGACATTTAAGTTCTATATCGGCTCAGATGTAGTGCGTGTGACTACAGGGAACGATAACGCAGGAGTGATTGTAGTCAATCGTAAAAATGGTGGCGGTAGAGAGCGAATGTGGATGGATTTTGTTGATAAGATATTGGCTCTATATCCCAATGTTGATTTTGGCATCAGAAGTTGTCCGATTATGCTTGAGAGCGTTAAGATACTTACTAATGGTGTTGAGCAGGTTATGACAACAACCGCTTTTACTAATAATCATTGGTTTATTCCTGATATGACCTATGCTACAAGTAAGAGTAGGAGTCAATTTTCAAAAGAATTACTCGCTTCTGCAATTTATTCCAATGGATTGCTCGTGGACGGCGTGTTAATTAAAAACTCGGCTACTTATAATGAAATAATGGCGAGTATGAGTAAATATCAGACTAAGTGAGGTAGTGATATGCCACATCCAAAATTAACAGGAGGTCTACTATTATTCATCTTTATTGTGGGCGGTGGTGCGTTTTTGCTAATGACTTGTCCGTGGATATTGCTCTTAATCGCAGTACCGATTGTAGTATGGTTAGTAGTAGCATTTATAAAGTTGTTACGAAAATAAAAAGTGTGCAATGATTTGCAGAGGTGTTGAGTCCTCAGTAAGTCATTGCACTTTTTCTTTATGGAGGTAAATATGAAAAAATTATTGGAAACGATTTATAAGCAAGTAGAAGTGTCTACAGATTATTGTGCATATAACGATTTGAAAGATGTATGTAGAGAAACGCTCAAAACGGATATACCTCTTGCCGTAAAATATTTGAAATTATTATCTGAGCGTATCAGCAGTGTCATAGTTTCTATAGACGGTAGAGATGAAGCGTTGAAAATGTTTCGTTTACATAAGAATGTGCTGAGATATGCCGCACCGTATGATTTTGACTCTTTTATATTGTATATCGAATGGAATAGAGAGCCTGATAAGAAATTTTATCCACCTCGGAGGAAAATTTTGAAAGAGGTCGTAGATGCTCTGCAAATGTTGGCAGACGATGAACTTGACCTCCTTGCTATCTCACTTCCTCCGGGTTGTGGTAAAACTACTCTTGCAATTTTCTATCTTTGTTGGCTCTCAGGAAAAAGACCTGACCTACCGAAACTGACAGGCTCTCACTCCAACTCCTTTGTGCGTGGCGTATATGATGAGTGCTTGAGAATACTTGACCCTAATGGTGAGTATTTGTGGCACGATGTGTTTCCCGGTATTCAAGTCACAAATACCAATGCAAAGGATTGTCGTATTGACCTCGGAAAGCGTAAGCGTTTTGAAACACTTGAATTTACATCTATTGGTACAGGTAATGCAGGTCTTTATCGTGCGGCAGATTTGCTCTATTGTGATGACCTTGTAAGTGGTATTGAAGTTGCTCTGAGCAAAGAGCGTTTGGATAAACTGTGGGAAACTTATACTACTGACCTTAGGCAGAGAAAAATCGGTAATGTGTGTAAGGAATTACATATTGCTACGAGATGGTCTGTTCACGATGTCATAGGTAGACTTGAAAATGAATACGGTGGCTCGGATAGAGCAAAATTTATTACCATTCCTGCTCTGAACGCTGAGGACGAGTCAAACTTTGATTATGCTTATGGTGTCGGTTTCTCTACAAAGTTTTATCACGAACAAAGAGATATTATGGACGATGCTTCGTGGAGAGCCTTGTATATGAACTTGCCGATTGAGCGAGAGGGCTTGGTTTACGATGCAGACGAACTCAGACGATATTTTGACCTACCTGACGGAGAGCCTGATGCCATTCTCGGCGTATGTGATACTAAGGATAAGGGTAAAGACTACGCTTTCCTCCCGGTTGCGTATGTGTATGGCTCGGACTATTACATTGAGGATTGTATCTGTGATAATGGCTTACCTGATGTGGTCGATGCTCGGTTGTCGGATATTCTCGTGCGGAGGAAAGTGAAACTTTGTCGTTTTGAAAGTAATAGTGCCGGTGGTCGTGTGGCTCAAAAGGTACAGGACGAGGTTAAAAAGCGTGGCGGCATTACACATATCACGACAAAATACACTACTGCCAATAAGGAAACAAAAATCATCGTCAATAGTGCTTGGGTCAAAGAACATTGTTTGTTTAAGGACGAAAGCCTTTATAAGAAGTCGAGTGAGTACGGAAAGATGATGGATATGCTCTGTTCTTATACGATGGCAGGTAAAAATAAGCACGATGATGTTCCTGATGGTATGGCTATGCTTGCCGATTTCGCACAGAGTCTTGTCGGTAGTTCGGTAGAGGTTTTTCGCCGTCCGTTCTAAATTTTTGTAAAAATAATTCTAATTCTTGGAATTTACTATTGACAAGTTCAGATTTATATGATATAATTATAGTGTGAAAATAGAATATCTATGTGTTTTTATAAATTTGGGCGTATATTTTACGGCAGGAGAATGACCTGCACTAAAATATACGCTCTTTATATTTTCTGAGAAAAGGAGGGATGATTGGTGAGTGCAAAAGAGATGTATGGTCGTAGAGTAATCTACACAGATGCTCCTGATATTACAGATAAGAATGTAGTAGCGGAACTCAATAAGGCTATGAATAAGCATCTCCTTAATCGTGGTGAAATTGAATATCTGTGGAACTACTACTGCGGCAAGCAACCTATCTTGGAACGCACAAAGCAAGTCCGTCCTGAAATCTGCAATCGCATTGTCGAGAACAGGGCAAATGAGATTGTTTCGTTCAAGGTTGGCTATCTTTGCGGAGAGCCAATTCAGTATATCGGTAGAAATGGTGAGGAAAGCGTTTCTAAGGGTATCGCTCGTCTTAACGAAATGATGTTCAGTGAGAACAAGGCTACGCAGGACAAGGAAATTGTTGAATGGCAAATGATTTGCGGTACTGCTTATCGTCTTGTACTACCTGATACTCCTTTTGATGAGGACGATGCACCGTTTGAAATGTTTACCCTTGACCCTCGTGACTCTTTCGTTGTTTATTCCAACGAGGTAGGCAATAAAGCGAGAATGGGTGTTAAGTATTGCACCGATGAAATGGGTATCTCTACCTATTCAGTATATAGCGATAAGCATTTTTGGAAAATCAAAGAGGGTAAAGTTCTTGAGAGCAAATCTCACGCTCTCGGTATGATACCAATTTTTGAATATCCTGCTAATAATGCTCGTCTTGGCTCGTTTGAAATCGTACTCCCTCTGCTTGATGAGATTAACAACATTGCATCGAACAGAATGGACGGTATCGAGCAGTTTATTCAGGCGTTTATTAAGTTCGTAAACTGTGACATCACGGCTGAGGATTTTGAAGCCCTGAAAGACCTCGGTGCTATCAAGGTAAAATCCATCGAGGGCAATAACGCCGATGTGGACATTGTTACCAATGAACTCAATCAGAGTCAGACACAGATTACTAAGGACGATTGCTACAATGCCGTACTAACAATCTGTGGTATGCCTAATCGAAACGGTGGCTCGTCCACTTCCGATACAGGTGCGGCGGTACTGCTTCGTGATGGATGGTCTTTGGCAGAAGCAAGGGCTAAGGATAGCGAATTGATGTTTAAGCAGTCTGAGCAAAAAGTGCTGAAACTCATTCTGAGAATTTGCCGTGATACGGCTACTGTACCGGCTGAGGTAAACGCACTTCGCTTAAAGGATATTGCTCTACAGTTCACTCGTAGAAATTACGAGAATGTTCAGAGCAAATCTCAGGTGCTTGTTTCTATGCTCCAACAGACGAAAATTCATCCTCGTCTTGCCTTTACTTCGTGTGGTCTTTTCTCTGACCCTGAACAGGCGTATGCGGAGAGTATGATTTATCACGAGGAACAACAGGCTATTGCTTTGGAACAGGCGAGAGCAATGAGTCCCCAAAAGGAGGACGAGTCTGATGACGAGGAATGAAGCCGTTATGGTTATTTATGAGGTAATCAATAGCGGTATTATCTCGGAGGAATTAGAGCAGGAATTGACCGATGTGGCTCATTCTATTTGCTCGAACAGTTTTAGTGATTGCGAGCAGACCTCACCTCATTGTGAGGGATGCGAG
>OBKS01001270.1_pt1 | contig 18616 bp, 14 predicted proteins | sample 1517381 | NCBI WGS metagenome assembly OBKS01 (sample SAMN04571686, study PRJEB22368) | human gut metagenome | biome: human gut; material: stool | host: Homo sapiens | place: Luxembourg | collected 2012-08-03 | reverse complement strand
TTGGGTAATGATACTATAAAAAATTCTTACTGAAGTATAACAAGGTTGTATATAAATACAACCTCTATTTAAATCTTTTTCCCTTTGAACGTTTTTTATGTTTGATTTTTTCTTCTTCATACATATCTAGATTATCAGAATCCTGACTTTGTTCAACAACTTTATCTTCTTCAAAATTTTCTTTTTCAAAATATTTTTCATTATTATCTATCTCAGAATTATTTTCCTCAAATTCCTCATCATCTTTATCAAAGATATTTTCATATGGAATAAAAGCTTCATTCTTAGAACTTTTTATCTTTTTCACAACAATCACTACTGCAATTATAACAATTATTCCAACAGCACCTGACAAAATAGCAATCTTTTTAATTTTATCATTCCCAACAGATTTTGGCATTACTTCTTGTTTTTCAACTGTTTTATTTACAATTATTTGATATGCAACACTTTCTTGTCCATCTTCACTATTTACCAATATTGTAATTATATTTTCACCATCTTGTAAATTTTCATTTCCAGTTATTTCAACAGTAGCATTTTCTTGTGTTGCAACTGTTTCAATTTCCAATTTTTCTAAATCTTCTTTTAAATCAACATTATATTCAAATACATCTGTTTGAAATTGTGGTTGTAATTTAAATCCAGAAATCTCCAATTTTGTTAATCCAAATCCTGCTTTTGCTGGATCTTCTGTTTCTTCTGGTTCATCTACTGTTGTATTATCTGTAATTTCATTGCTTGTTTCTTTTGCTTTTCTGTTTATTGTTAATGTATATGTTTTTTTTGTTGTTCCATCTTCTGCTGTTACAACTATATTAAATGTATTTGCACCTTCTTTTAACGTTTTTTTACCAGTTCCTGATATTGTTTGTCTACTTTGACCTTTTTTAGCATATATTTCTACTGTTTCTACATCATTTGGTACTTCTGTACTATATGATAATTTATTTGATGAAAAACCTTTAAAATCATTTGGTGTTATTCCTAAATTTGATAATGTTGCTACATTTGATTTTGATGGTGTAGTTGTTGATCCTCCTGTTTGAGATGTATTACTTCCATTTTCTCCTGAATTTTGAGTTTTTGCTTTAACTGTAATTGTAGCAGTACAACTTGAGTCTGCCACTGGTGCTAAATTCACATCTCCCATTCCACTAGCAGAGAAATCCACTTTAAAAGTCTGATCTTTTTCAACATCTGGTGCTTTAAATTGAAATGTTGCCAAACTAGTCATTCCACCAGTTGCCTTAGCATCTGAAATTGTAGTAGTTCCAGCACCAGTTCCACCTGAACTTGTTACAAATGTCAATCCACTATATCCAGTTGCCTTAACCGTATATGCTGACACTGATACATTTGATGTAACTGATATTGAAAATGTTTCACCCGAATTTACAGTTTTTGAAGTTGCAGATATTGCTGCTTTTGAAACAACATTATATGTTGCAATTACAAACAAAAACGTTAACACTACTTTTAATACTTTTTTCATTTTTACTCTCATCCCTTTCCCAAGGTATATACCTATCTAAAATACATTACATATAAAATTTTTATAATTCTATATTATATTGTCCAACACTATATCTTAAAATTTTTGCTGCATCTAATGCTGTTGCATTATTGCTATCAGATATAGCACCTGCCTTTAAATAACAGTCTTTTAAATTATATTGATTTACATTATATCTTAGAATAATTGCAGCGTCTAATGCATTTGTATTTCCATCACCATTGCAATCACCTTTTTTTACAACAGTATATTTATCTTCAACAATAAAACCAGTAGCCATTGAATCACTAGGACCATTAAGAAAACTTCCATCAACCTTAGTTATTTTAGCAGTTCCACCAAAAGCCTCTAATATATCATTTGCAATAGCATTTGGAACAACTGTTATAATATTATTGGTTCTATCAAATTTTACTTTTGCTGTATCTTTTCCTTCATTTGTAGTATTGCCACTATTTCCTCCATTGTTATTATTATCATTATTTCCGCCGTTATTATTGCCATTGTTATTGCCATTATCTCCACTATTATTATTTTCATTAATAGGAACTAAATATAATTTATATTGTTTTTCATTCTCATATGTCTCTCTTGCTACATATCCAATAACACCATTAGATTTTCTAATCTTATCCCAATAAGTACCATTAACCTTTGAAGTAGCTTTTTCTAATCTTGTAACAATTTCATTTTTATATAACCATCCAACTGTTTCTGTACCATTTGGATTATTTCTAATTCTTAATGTTTCATCAACATTTACTCTTACAACATCAATGTCAGAAGAGCTACTACCATTTGTATCAGGTCTACTACATGCATCACTTGGCATATTTTCATATACTGGTATAATAAATGTATGTGATGATGACATAGAATTTATATTGATATATGTATTTCTCAATGTTGTTCCTTCACTTTGAGCCGCTAAAATATTTTGCATATATTGATTTGAATATAAACCATTAGTTGCTTCAACATCAAATTTTTGTAAATACAAATTATTTTGACCTTTATGTATATAATTATTTGCCAAGAAACTTATTCCACCATCAATTGATTTTTCCAAACTTGTCCATCCATATTTTTTAGCTATTGCAAGTCCATTTAATAGAATTTCTTCTGTTGAATTTCCTGATGCCCCTCTATTAAAAACATTGTAATACCCAACATACTGACCTTTGTATCCTTCACCCTTTGTTAGTACAGTTCCTGTTTTTCCTTGTTCTTGTATTATTCTAGCAACAATATAATATGCATTAACATTATTTTTATTTGCAGCATCTACTATTCCCTGTTCATATCCTGCTAAAAATGTTCCTTTTACCATTTCTTTTACAACATTTATATCAGAACCTGAATTTGTCAATTCTTCAAATTGGAATATATCAGATGCATTTAATGAATTTCTTGGATCCATCATATATTTTAATCCTTGTTCAGATACACATCTCCAATTTCCATTGTCATATGCTTTATCACCACATATAGAACATATCCATGCTCCTTTGTAACTATCATTTTTATACACTAAGTTTTTAGGAGATCTTCCATGTCCTACATATTCATTAGATATTACATCATTCCAATCTAGACCTGTATATAATATTTTAAAATTCCAATTTGGATATTTGCTTTTTAATAATTTTATTCTTTCTTTTATTCCTGGATATTTTGAATCATCAATACTGTTTATATCTGTGCTTGTACTTTGAGTTACAGCATATGATTTGTTTTGATTTATGATTGATAATAATATACTTGTTATTATTGTTAAGATTAAAACAATCGATATAATTCTCTGCATTTTATACATTTGTTTTTCCTCCATTTTTATCTATTTGTATTTTTATTATATATTGAGTTTTTTGTTACTTTTTCCCATTTTTTCGATATTATTATATCATTGTGTCTTTTTTTAGTCAACAAATTTAAACAATGTAATATAATTGTAAAATATAAAAATGTGCTATCTTATTTATTAACAATCATATCTACCATTCCATCTTTTAAATAAATAATTTTATCAGAATTTTCAATAGTAGATTTTCTATGAGCAATTATTATAACAGTACTATCAGTAGTAATTTTATCAATCAATTTTTGAATTCTATCCTCTGTCTTTAAATCAATATTTGAAGTAGGTTCATCAAAAACGTAAATATTAGCTTTATGCAAAATAGCCCTCAAAAAAGCAATCATTTGAAGTTGACCATATGATAATTTGCTTCTATCAATTTTTTCCTCTAAACCATTTGAAAAATTGTTCAAAACTTTTTCAAAGCCAATTTCATTTGCAACTTTTTTTATTTGATTATCTGTAATTGTTTCATCACCTAAAATAATATTATTTTTTAATGTATCATTCAAAATATATGGTGTTTGTGAAATATACGAAATATTTTTTCTAACATCCTGTATTCTAACATCTTGAATATTTTTTCCGCCAATAGTTATTTTTCCACTTTTTATTGGATATAACCTCATAAGGATATTTGCAAGAGTAGTCTTTCCAACACCAGTTTTTCCGGCAATTGTTACCTTATTTCCTTCTTTCCTTCTTTTATAACAAAAGAAATATTATGTAACACCTTATTTTCTCCATATTGCATACAAACATTTTCAAATTCTATATCGCCTTTTAAATCTTCTACAACTTCTCCTTTTTGGATATCTTCTTTTCCATTTTCATTTAACAATTTATTTATTCTTTTTAATGACATACTAGCTGATTGTATTTCTTCCAATTGTGTAAATATTTCATTTAATGGAGCTCTACATTTTTGTATATAATTTATTACCAAATAAATACTTCCCAATGAAACTACATTATCCACATGAAATACATACATCAAAATAAAATAAATTGCAACAGCCTGTATTGTTACTGCCAATGGATAAATAAAACTTTCTACAAATATCCATTTTTTTCTGTAAACCAATTCTTCATCCATAGTTTTGCAGATTTTTTCTTCATTTTTCTTTTGTAATCCAAACAAATATGTTAATTTACTTTTGTTATACATTTCTGAAAATTGTCTATTTTCTTTATCTCTTTTATCTAATATCTTTTTACTACAAATTGCTACTTTTTGTGTAAATACATAAGAAACAACTGCATTTAAAAGAATTGCTATACTTCCAATTAATGCTAATTTAATATCTGCAAAAAACATAAAAAATACCACTGTTATAATATATAAAACATCATCTAAAAGAATTTGCATTGTTCCTAAGAATAATGATGATACATTTTCTATATCTGCTGTTAGTCTTGTATAGATTTCTGATGAATTATATTTTTGATATGTAGTCATATCCCATTTTAGTACGTGACAAAATAGTTTTTTTCTTAAATCTCTTAATATTTTTGACATTGTTCTATTTATAACACTATTTCTTGCATTTTTTGAATATACTAAAAGAATATGAACTACAAAATATGCAAAAAATAATCTCATCAAAGTTTCTTTTGATGTTATATCAACATCTAATATACTTTTCATAATTAATGGATGCAATGCTTTTAAAATATTACATATAATTAAAACAAGTGCTACCAAAATCAACATATTAGCATTTTTCTTTAGAATATATTTCATCTGTTTCTTCCTTTCTTTCAAGGTAATCTAATTCTCTATAAAATTCATTTTTTTCCAATAATTCCGCATGTGTACCTGAATCCTGTATTTTTCCATCAAGTAAAATATATATTTTATCTAATTTTTTTACACTTGATATTTTATTTGATATTACTATTAATGTATTATCTGAAACTTGGTCTATTAGTCTATCCATTATTTTCTTTTCAGTCTTGCTATCTAGTGCAGAAAGAGTATCATCAAAAATATTAACATCTCTTAATTGTCCTAGATTTCTTGCAATTGATATTCTTTGTTTTTGTCCTCCTGATAGTTTTATTCCTCTTTCTCCGACAAAGGTATTTTCTTTATCTTCAAATTTTTCGATATCTTCTTTTAATTCCGCATTTTGAATTATTTGTTCAAACCTAGAATCATTTAAATTATCCTTGATGTCAACATTAGCTTTTATTGTATCATCTAATATAATATTAGATTGGATAGCATAATTATATTTTTGAAAAACTGAATTCCTTCTATATGAATTAATGTCTTTATCATTTATATAAACCATATCATTTGGGATTTCATAAAATCCTGCTAAAATATTCATTAAAGTTGTTTTTCCACTACCAACTTCTCCTATTATTCCTATTTTTTCACCTTTTCTTATTGTCATACTTATATCTTCTAATACAGGTCTTTGTTCATCATTATACCAATATGATAAATGATTTATTTGAATTTTATCTATTTTTTCTAAATCTTCTCCATTATTTGGACACTCTTCTAAATCCAAGAAATAATTAAAACGATTAATTGATTGACTGTAATAAGGCATCTTCTGGAAAATTTGTTGAATTGCCGAAATAAAGTCTCCTAGAATTTGTCCAATATATCCTATAAATGTAATGATTTCTCCTACTGTTACATTTCCATTTAACATAAATATAATTCCAATGCCGAATCCTGCAACATAGCAATATGCCCATAGCCAGTTTATAACACTACTTATTTTATTTTTTGCTACGCCTATTTGATAATCTGATTCATACATTTTATTATTAATTTGTTTGAATTTTTCTATTTGTTCATTTTGTCTATTATATGATTTTACTAATAAAAATCCATCTGTATTTTGTTCTATGTTTTTTGATAGTTCTACATATGTTTTTCTTGATTTTTCAACTTCTTTTTTTAATTTTTTGTAATAGCAATACAATGCTATTGCTGTTAGTGGAAATGCTGGTATTAAATATAACGCTAATTCTTTATTTAGTTGATTCCATATTAATATAATTCCCATAATCGGCGTTATACACATTTTTGTAATCCAATACCAAAAATCTCCTAATACTTTATGAATTGATAATAATTCTTTTGTTAAATATGCTAAAAATACTCCTTTATTTTCTTTTTCAAAGTATTCTGGTTTTACTTTTTGTAAGTTTTTTATTACTTCTTTTCTTAAATAAGTATCTGATTTTCTTGATGTTGTAAAATATAATGTTCTGTACAGAGTCCTTGGAATATATACTATAACACAATAAAATATTAACCAATATGCTTGTTCTATTATTTGTTCTTGGTTTATTGTTTCTTCCATTAATAAGTTTAATATGTTTCCTATTATTTGTGGTATTTTGAATGATATATATATTACTAGTGAGTGTAATATCACTCCTAATAAATGATATGGTTGTATTCTTATTATTTCTTTTTCTACTATTTTGTTGTATCTTTTCATTTGTTTCTCCTGTTTTTTATTTTATATATTTGTTAATCTACTAATATGTTTTATATCAAAGTTTACTATTGCTGTCAAGGGCTTCACCAAATCTCAAAAAAAATATCTCTTTATTTTTAATTCATGAACTATTTGTACCTATATTAATATTTCTTACATAAAGTTACAATCTTTTTAGCAATTTTTTTGTTTTTTTATATTTTTCTATTGACAACAAATTATTAAATGTGCTATTATAATTATTGTCATAAGAAATGCGGATGTGGCGGAATTGGTAGACGCGCTGGTCTTAGGAACCAGTGCCAACGGCGTGGGGGTTCGAGTCCCTTCATCCGCACCAATAACTAATCTGTTCGAACTACAGATACAAAAATCAATCAGAAAATAAAATCTGGTTGATTTTTTTGTTAATTAAAAACAATATAAAGTTACATACATAAAATGCAAGTTTTGAAAAGCACTATTAATATACCATTTTACTTGTAATGATATAAATTTTATGCTAGAATAAAAATGATAATTGATTAAATTTTATATAAGAAAGTAGGAAAATTATGAAAAACATTATTTTAACTTCAAATGGCTTCATAAATTCTAGTCCAAGAAGTAAAGAAATAGATGAACTATTTCAAAAAATAACCAAAGAAAAAAAAGTTCTTATAATTGGTAATGCAACTTTGGGTGGTAGCAACGCAAGTCAAAGAGAAGCTGTAAAAAATAATTTTGAAAATGTTGGAGCAAAACAAGTAGATATAATTGATATAACCAAAGAAAATATAAATGATATTTTAACATATGAAATTGTATATACTATGGGTGGTGACCCCAGATATCTATTAGACTTAGTCGAAACTACAAATATTAAAGAAATTTTAACAAAATTTCTAAAATCAGGTGGCATATATATTGGAGAAAGTGCGGGCAGTATGATTTTAGGAAATAATTTAAAATGGATTTGGGAAATAAAAAAAGGAACAAAGCCTAAATATGATATAGAACCAACAAGTTACGAAGGCTTGGGTTTTACGACTTATAATATTTTTCCACATTGGAATACTGTTAAAGAAGATATAAAGAAAAAAGTTCTTGAATATAGTGAAACAATTACTCCTTTAAATGATGGTGAATTTATTGAAATTGAAGCATTTCAAGCTAAATAGTATTTAATATTTTCTCAACATCTTTTTATTATATAAAAAAATGAGGTGAACAACTCACCTCATTTTTTTCGAAAGTGTTAGATTCCAAGAAGCAACCTCAAATAAATCTCGGCTCCTGTCATTTCTTTTTTAGGAGTTTCCCTCGTTACTTCTACTGTTGTTGTCGTCTTTCCTTTTGTCTGCATTGTTTTTCAACCTCTTTCTTTCTTTTTACATTGCTCATTGCAATACTTTTATTTTATCACCATTTACAAATATTGTCAATCTTATTTACATAAAAAATACAATACAATTCCTCCACAAATTGATAACAAAAATCCTATCATTTTCAATCCCAAAGAACCTTCATTTTGATCCCCAAAGCCAAAAAATTTTTTAGTTATGCTCCTAGCGTCATATATAAAAATTACTCCTATCAAAATAAGTAATAACATCAACAATCTCATTATAATATTTAACATTTTCTCAACATCCTTCTATTTTTATATTTATATATTAATATTTTTTGCTTAAAAAGTCAAGAAAAAATGGGGCACTGCCCCATTTTTTTCCAATTACTCCTCGGCAACTTCCTCCTCTGCGATTTTTTCCAGTTCGTCAAAAACGTTTTTAGCCATAGACTTAACTATATTAGCTATTGGGTTTCCATTTCTGATAAGACTTTCATCTTCAAGATTTTCTGTCTTTACCTCATCAAGTTCTGCTTCAAGTTCGACCAAAAAATTATCTTTTTGTCTCTCCGTGTACAGTGGATCAATCTTTTTCATCTGTTTTTGTGCATACACTGCAAGCTCATCCATCTTTTCTTCTGGGTGTCTTACCTTTCTTGCAACCATAAATGCTAACACATTTGTGGTTTTATTGCCTAAACCAAGTTTTTTTGCCTGCTCCTTTGAAAGTTCTCTGATTACTTCTTTGTTGTTTTTCATTGTTTTTTCTCCTACTAATATGTGCCTTATAAGGACTTATTGTTTTTTAGTTACATGGACCACATTGGTCACTATCTATATAATAGCACAATTTACATAATTTTGCAAATTTTTATAAAATTCTTATATCACGTTCTAATAAAAATAATCTAACATATATTTTAATAAACTATTTTTCATGGAGGTAAAACATGCAAAAATCAAAATATATCCCATTATTAATTATAACTATTCTAATCAATACAATAATCTGTACATATTCCCTTTCTTATGAAGATTCAACATCATATATATGGTCAAGTAATTTAGGAACAATAGAAACAAGTTCCCCTATCTACGCCTTAGAAACAAATTCCGAAATAGAAAATAACAATTCATTAAACTTAGAAAGCGGAGCAGCCATATTAATAGAACAATCAACAGGACAAATATTATATTCACACAATGCACATGAGCAGTTACGTCCTGCATCTGTTACAAAAATAATGAGCATATTATTAATAATGGAGCAAATTGATAGCGGAAATCTATCATACACAGATACAGTAAGTTGCTCTGAAACCGCACGTTCTATGGGAGGTTCACAAATATGGCTTGACCCAAGAGAAACCCTTACAGTAGATGAAATGTTAAAAGCAATATGTGTCGTATCTGCAAATGACTGTGTAGTTGCCATGGCTGAACATATTGCAGGATCAGAAGAAGCCTTTGTACAAATGATGAATGACAAAGCAAAAAAACTCGGAATGAATGACACAACATTCAAAAACTGTCATGGAATTGATGAAGATGGTCACGTAACATCTGCCTATGATATTGCATTAATGTCACGTGAACTCTTAACAAAACACCCAGACATAACCAAATACACAACAATATGGATGGACACTTTAAGAGACGGAAAATCTCAACTTGTAAATACAAATAAATTAATAAAAACATATAGAGGAATTACTGGATTAAAAACAGGTTCAACTTCACTTGCCTTATATAATCTATCTGCAAGTGCAACACGTGACGATTTATCATTAATAGCTGTAATTATGAAAGCACCTTCTACAAAAATCAGATTTGCAGAAGCACAAAAATTATTAGATTATGGATTTAATAAATTTTCATTTAAAAGTTTTGGAAAAAGTGGTGATATAATTCAAACTGTTTCTGTTAATAAAGGTGTAAATAACCATGTTGATGCAATTTTAGGAAACTCAGCTGGTACTTTAATAGAAAAAGGTAAAGAAAATCAAGTTACACAAACTGTTGAAATTAATAACAATATTGAGGCTCCTATAAAAAAAGGTGACATTATTGGTAAGGTTGTATTTTCATTAGATGGTTCTAAACTTTCTTCAACCAATTTAGTTGCTTCTTCTGATGTTGATAAAATTAGTTTGTTCACTATGTCTAAAAAAATTATTTATAGCTGGGTAGATTTGCTAAGAAGTTAAAATTCAAGATATAAAAATAGGGATTAAAAGACAAATCTTCAATCCCTATTTTTTCAAAAAATTTATTTTTGTTTTAATCTCAAATATCCAAGTTCAACCCAACTATTATAAGCAAGATTAATCTTAAATACCAACTTAGGCTTAGCACCAGCCCTATTCTTATCAATAACACAAGAATAATATCTAACATCAGGATCATCTGATTTTTCCAAATCAAAAAACTCAGTATCAACCTCTTTTAAAGAATATTCATATTCGTCTAAATGCTCTCTTGAAATTTGTTTAAACAAGCACAATGTGTCCAAAACTTCTTTAACTGTCCTGCTAACGGCTAAATCATTAACATCCAAATTAATTGGAGATGTAGCATTTTCTGCTAACTGTAATGATGAACATATAAATATATTAAAGTTTTGTGCTAAATTTGAAAGTATTGTTGCTGTTTTCTTTATTTCTTCTGGATTTCCAATATTACTTGTATCTGTTTTTAATGTATCATAAAACACATATTCAATATGTTCTTTATAATAATAATTTACAATAACTTTTTTAAGTTCATCATTTGTGTGATCTGTAATATTAATAAAATATATTGAATTATTTATTTGCTTGCTAGCCCAGTCTATGGCTTTTATAGTTTTATTAAAATCTGTTGAAATTTTAAAAAGTCTTCTTACAAATTGTCCTTGTGTCTCTCCTTCTTCTTTTAAAACATATCCATTTTCATCTAATTTAGCATCTTTTTTATTATCTGGTCTAAATTTGAATTCTAGTAATTCAGTTTCTGATACATGTATATCTTGTCCATGTATCTTCTGAATTTCTGGATTATTAAGAATTGTAGTAATTAAGCATAATTTCATTTTTTCTTCTGACATTTCATTTGATATTACTAGGACTTTCTTTTGGTGCACTAATGCTGTATATGCAGAAATATCCATAGTTAATCTACTCTTACCACAGTTTGATGGCATAGCAAATGCCATCGTTTCCCCTTTTCTTATTCCTTTAAATACTTCTGTTATTACTGGAAATGGATATGATAATCCATTTGCTAATTCATTTTCTCCACTTTCTAAAAATTCAACTAATTCATCACTTAAAACAGCTGATTTAAATTTTTGTGTTACTTTTACTTGATCAATTGTATCTTTAACCTCTTCTGGTGACATTTTATCATATAATTCATACTCTGTTATTTCAACAATTTTTTCTTGTACATTTCTTTCAGGTGTTTCAGTATATGCTTTTCTAAGTATAAATAATTTTTTCAATTCATCATATATTTCTTCTACGTTGAATTCATTTTCTCTTGCTTTTTTTCTTAATTTATTCTTTAATTCATATACTTCCTCTGAATCTTTTGAAAAGTTGAATTTATCTTTTGCCTTTTCAGATGAATATTTAGAACCTTCATTAAATAATATACTTTTATAAATATTTAACATTGCATCATCTTCAAAGATACAATCATCAAAAATAAAATAATATTTTGAAATCAACTTAGGATTATCTAGCAAAATACCTATAAAATCCTGTTCTAACTCTGGGTTACTTAGCTCATCAGGATATTTTCCTTCTTCATCTTCTTGTGATGATACATCTAGAACTTCTTCTTGGTTTTGTTTGGCATTTTCCTCAATATCCTTTAATTTTCTCATCCTTTTAAGTGCTTCAAGATAATCTCCCTTTGATATTATATTTTTTATGTTTTCAATTTCTCTACTATTTTCTCTTGTGACTTCTATATTGTCTAATAAATCATATATTTTATCTATACTATCCATAATTTTTTCCTTTCGCTCACTTTTGTTCCTTTGGAGGTGGTCCAGCCAATGTGGGCTATGAGCCAAACCACCATGTTTTTATTTTAATCTTTCTTCTACCTTAGCAAGCATATCTTTGTATTTTTCTAATTTATCTTTTTCTTCTTGTATTTTCTTTTCAGGTGCTTTGTTAACAAATCCTGGATTTGAGAGCATTTTTTCGCATCTTGCTACTTCACTTTCTAATCTAGTCTTTTCTTCTTCTAGTCTTTTTCTTTCTTCCTCCATGTCTACTAAATCTTCTAGTGGCATATATAGCTCAATTCCATCTTTTAAAATGCTTATTGCATTTTCTGGTATTCCAGATTTATCTTTTTGAACTACTATTTTTTCTCCAAGTCCTAGCTTTAAGATAAAATCTTTTGCTTCCCAGATTTCATTTTCATATTTTTTAGTTACAAATATTAATTCTGATTTTTTTGATGGATGGATATTCATGTTTGCCCTTACATTTCTTATTTCTGTAATGATTTCTTTTATTTTTTCAACTGTTTGTTCTTCTTCAACAAAATTTAATGTTTCTTTATATTTTGGCCATTTTGACATCATTAATTCTTTTTCATTATATTGTACTAATTTGCTGTAAATTTCTGATGTTACGAATGGCATGAACGGATGTAATAATTTTAGTGATATTCCAAATACATAGTCAAGTACAAAACATACTCTTACTTTTTCTTCTTGATTTTCACTGTATAATCTTGTTTTTACCATTTCTATATACCAGTCACAAAATTCATTCCAAATAAAGCTATATATATTATCAAGTGCAACACCTAGATCGTAATTTTCTATGTTTTTAGTTACATCTCTAATTACTTTGTTTAGTTTACATATAATCCATTTATCTTCTATTCTTAAACTATTTTCTTTAAAAGATTTTGTTTCTCTATCATAATTTTCATCAAAAAATTTGATTACTTCTTCATCTTCTACTAAATTCATTTTTATAAATTTAGCTGCATTCCAAATTTTATTTGCAAAATTTGATGCTTGTTCTAGTTTTTCTGGCATATATCTAATATCATTTCCCATTGTTGTTCCAGAAAGAACTGAAAATCTTAGTGCATCTGCTCCATATTTGTCAATTATTTCAATTGGGTCAATTCCATTTCCTAATGATTTTGACATTTTTCTTCCTTGTGAATCTCTTACAATTCCATGTACTACAACATCTTTGAATGGATTTTTGTCAGTTAGTTCTAAGCCTTGTGTCATCATTCTTGATACCCAGAAAGTTATAATGTCATATCCAGTAACCAATACATTTGTTGGATAAAATGTTTTGTAGTCTTCTGATTCTGTATTTGGCCAGCCTAATGTTGAGAATGGCCATAATGCTGAACTGAACCATGTATCTAGTGAATCTTCATCTTGATGTAATTTTGTTGAACCGCATTTTTCGCATTTTTCTGGCATTTGTTTTGCTGCATGCATATGTCCACATTCGTCACAGTAGTATACTGGTATTCTGTGTCCCCACCATAATTGTCTTGATATACACCAGTCTTGAATATTATCTAACCAGTTGAAATACATTTTTTCATATCTTTTTGGAACAAATTTTACTTCGTCATTTCTAACTGCATCTGCTGCTCTTTTTGCTAAATCTTTCATTGATACAAACCATTGCTCTGATATTCTTGGTTCTATTGTGTTATGACATCTGTAACATTTTCCGACATTATGTGTATAGTTTTCTATTTTTACTAAATTTCCTAATTCTTGTAATTTTTCTACAATTAGCTTTCTAGCTTCAATTGCTGGCATTCCTTTATATTCTGGAACTAAATCTCCCATAATTGAACTGTCATCAAATACTTCTATAATTTCTAGGTTATTTCTCAAACCTGCTTGGTAATCATTTGGATCATGTGCTGGTGTGATTTTAACACATCCTGTTCCAAATTCTTTTTCTACAAATTCGTCAGCTATTATTGGTATTTCTTTGTTCATTATTGGTAAAATACATTTTTTGCCTACTAAGTCTTTGTATCTTTCGTCATCTGGATGTACTGCAACTGCTGTGTCTCCAAGCATTGTTTCAGGTCTTGTTGTTGCTACTATAATATATCTGTTTGGTTCACCTGCAATTTGATATCTAATATGCCATAAGTGTGATGGTTCGTCTTCATATTCAACTTCTGCATCAGATATTGTTGTATGACATGATGGACACCAGTTTATCATTTTCTTTCCTTTATATATTAATCCTTTATTATACAATTGGATAAATTGTTCTAATACCGCTTCTGATAATCCTTCATCCATTGTAAATCTGTCTCTGTCCCAGTCACATGAACATCCTAGTCTTCTTTGTTGTTTTTTTATTGTTCCACCATATTCTTTTGTCCATGCCCATGCTCTTTCTAAGAATTGTTCTCTTGTTATGTCTGCTTTTGTTAAGCCTTCTTCTTCTTTCATTTTTGCAACAACTTTTACTTCTGTTGCTATTGCTGCATGGTCAGAACCTGGAAGCCATAGTGTGTTGTATTCTTGCATTCTTTTGAATCTTATTAATATATCCTGTATTGTGTCATCTAGTGCATGTCCCATGTGTAATTTTCCTGTTACGTTTGGTGGTGGCATCATTATGCAATAGCTTTCTTTTGTTTTATCCATACTTGGTTTAAAGTATCCTTTTTCTTCCCATTCTTGATATAATTTTTCTTCAAAGTCTTGTGGGTTGTATTTGTCGTTTAATTTTTTATCCATTTTTAATTCCTCCCTATTGTTTTAAAATTTAATTGAATACTTACATTCAAATTCTTTATTCTTTTCTAATTTTATAATATTTTCTTTATCTTTATAAATCTGTGTACTATCTATTCTATCTGCTGTATTTTGCCAAGGCTCAATGCAGACGAATGGTGCTCCTTTTTTTGACCACAGAGCCAAATATGAAAAACCTGTAAAATCAAATTCTAATATTTTTTTGTTTGTTTTATGATTTTGCAAAACAACCTTATTTGATTTTATATTTTTCATAATAACAGCATCATTATCAAAAGTATTCTCTTTTAAATAAATTTTATTATCCTCTAAAATATTATCAGCAATTTCTGTATCTATAAGTCCATCTTTCAATTTTAAAAATTCTATTTCATCTTCATTTTCTAAAAAAGCAATTTCATATTCACCATTACTATAATCACAATTAAATGCTGGATGTCCACCTAATCCAAAGTATATTGATTTTTCATCTACATTTTTTACTTTATATGTTACTATTAAAGTATCTTTTTCAATTTCATATATAACGTGTAGTTCAAATTTATATGGATATTTTTTTAATGTTTCTTCATTATATTTAAGCATATAATGATGTTCATTTTCTGTTTTTGATATTTCTTCAAATTTCATATCTCGTGCAAATCCATGTTGTGACATTTCATATGTTTTTCCTTCTATTTCTGTTTTTGAATTTTTAAGTTGTCCTACTATTGGAAATAAAATTGGTGCTTGTCTTTTCCAAAATGTATTACCATTGCTGTCTAATACTTGTGCTCCTTGAAATAGCATTTCTTTGTCATTGTATTGTATACTTGTTAATTCTGCTCCTTCTTTTTTTGTTTGTATTTTTAGCATTTTATACCTCCTTCATATTTTTTGTAAAAAAGAGATTGATTGACAATGATTTCTCTAATATATAGAAAAACTCGCCAATATGCTTTTTATTTAAGCATAAGGGCGAGCTTTTGTCTCACGGTACCACCTTAATTATTATTTATTTAATAAATAATATCTCTTTTTACTTTAACGCAGTATTACGTATAATCCTATTTTTATTTTCAGATTATCAACTCCAAAGCTACTTTCCATTTATCTTTATTTTAGAAGTTTCCAGCCTATGACTTCTATTCTCTTTAAATTAGTTTTAAATGTACTTCTCTTTTTCTTCGTTTTTATAATTTATACTATTATGTCATTTTCATTTTTTAATATGCTATAATTATATATCTTTTTATTATTTTTGTCTAGTAGAATTTTAAAATTAATAATTTTTGAATTATCCTAATATACTAGTTTAAATTATTGTTTTGCATATCTATTTTTAATATAGGAAAAAGGCAATACAAAAAGTATTGCCTTTCTCTGTCGAAAAACTGCTTTACACAAATTCCTTTGGTGGTAACAACATATCTGCTGCATCCCAAAGTAAAATCATATATTCTGCATTTATATCCTCTTCTATTGAGAGGTTAAATTGCACCGCAGCCTCCTCCGGTTCCCAATAGCGTTGTTTTACAGCACAAACTTCTTCCCAAGTTGGCCATCTATTTTTACCACAAACAGCCACTACTTTTTCTTCTCCTGGTACTAAAAAATCTCTTTTTGCATTTGCGAAATAAATTTCTTTTGCTTCTGTAAGCCTTTAAAACTTTTTCACGAAGCCTTTTCTCACTTTTTTCTGAAAGTCTTTTATTGCGCCATAAATGCAGTGCAAACTCACATATATTAACATATTCTGATTTTGGTGGATGAATCTGTATTGCAATTTCATCTTTCTCAAAAAAGCAATCTTTCATTCTACACATCTCATCATATGTTGCACAACGAGAATGCATATAAACTATAACCCGTTCCCACTCATTATGAATATAATTAAATCCTGTTATTTGCACAATCTGGTCTTCAAAAATTGTTAAAAACTCCGATCGTGTTTCTGCTTCTATTCCATTCATCCGCAAAAAGCTTTCAGCAATAATGTCATGCTGCAATTCAATCTTTTTTAAATTTTTCATTTGTTCTTTCCTCCTTGTTATTGTTCGGAGGTCTATATGCCTCCGAAATTTTTTACATTTTTTCAAAGGCTATAAAATGTTATAACATTATTATACTACTAATTAACATAAAATTCAATAGTATTGTTTTATAAATATATACTCAATTTCACACTCAAATATTGTATATGCAATAAAAGTTCCTTAATGGTAGCCAATATCATGGACTATCGCTAAGGAACTTTTTTCTATTCTAAATACTTCTTCAAAAATATACCAGTATAACTTTGTTCATTCTTACAAATTTGTTCAGGAGTACCAACAGCAACAACTTGGCCACCACCATCTCCACCTTCTGGACCCAAATCTATAATATGATCACAAGTTTTAATCAAATCCAAATTATGTTCAATAACAACAATCGTATTACCAGTATCAACTAACCTTTGCAAAATATCAACCAATCTATGAACATCAGCAATATGAAGACCAGTTGTAGGCTCATCCAAAATATACAAAGTTTTTCCTGTCGCTCTTTTAGAAAGCTCAGTCGCAAGTTTAACTCTTTGAGCCTCTCCACCAGACAATGTTGTTGAAGGTTGTCCAAGTTTAATATAGCCTAAGCCAACATCATACAAAGTCTGAATTTTTTGTTTTATTTTTGGAATCTTATCAAAAAACTCCAATGCTTCCTCAACAGTCATATCCAAAACATCAGCAATGCTCTTACCTTTGTATTTTACCTCTAATGTCTCTCTATTATATCTCTTGCCTTTACAAACTTCGCAAGGTACATACACATCTGGCAAAAAATGCATTTCTATTTTATGAACTCCATCACCATTACAACTTTCGCATCTTCCTCCTGCCACATTAAAACTAAATCTTCCCTTTTCAAATCCACGCAATTTAGCTTCATTTGTACCAGCAAAAATATCTCTAATTAAATCAAATACTCCTGTATATGTTGCTGGGTTTGAACGTGGTGTTCTTCCTATTGGCGATTGGTCTATATTTATTATTTTATCTATATTTTCTAAACCTTTTACTTCTTTGCATTTTCCTGGTTTTTCAGAAGCACCATTCAACTCTTTTGCAATTGTTTTATATAAAACCTCATTTACAAGTGTTGATTTACCTGAACCGGAAACACCTGTAACACAAGTAAATACACCAAGTGGGAACTTCACACTTATATTTTTCAAATTGTTTTCTGTTGCATTTTTAACTTCAATTGCTTTTGATTTTACAACTTTTCTCCTTTTTTTAGGAACCTCTATTTTCTTTCTTCCACTTAAATATTGACCTGTAACAGAATCTTTTACTAACTTAACCTCTTCTGCTGTTCCCTGTGCCATAACATTACCGCCATGAACACCTGCACCAGGGCCAATATCAATAATCTGGTCTGCTGCATACATTGTATCTTCATCATGTTCTACAATTAACAACGTATTTCCTAGGTCTCTCAACTTTTTAAGTGTTGCTATTAATTTATCATTATCTCTTTGATGAAGACCAATACTTGGCTCATCTAAAATATACATAACACCTGTAAGTCCTGAACCAATTTGAGTTGCTAAACGTATACGTTGTGCTTCTCCTCCTGATAAAGTTCCTGCACTTCTTGATAATGTTAGATATTCAAGTCCTACATCTATTAAAAATTGAAGTCTTTTATTAAT
>OBKS01001268.1_pt1 | contig 18649 bp, 14 predicted proteins | sample 1517381 | NCBI WGS metagenome assembly OBKS01 (sample SAMN04571686, study PRJEB22368) | human gut metagenome | biome: human gut; material: stool | host: Homo sapiens | place: Luxembourg | collected 2012-08-03 | reverse complement strand
ATCTTCCGAGTACATATGCCACTTCATTGATTAAGAATCATATGCTTCACGGAGTATTCATGGAGATGGAGAGAAAACATTATCCGGATGAAATGGTTGAAGCGATAAGAGCCACTCTTGATTGCAATCCGGTATTTCATGGAAATGTAGTAGGTGTAAATCAGATGATCGGTATTATGATGGGAAGTATAGCTGTATTCGGAATTATTTATTATTTTGTTACATTGCTGCCAGATGGTGAAGGCGGACGATAGAAAATATTATTTTCGGCAGATAGACAAAGCCTTTTTCATTTCACCAATCGTTGATATGGAAAAGGTGATTCTTGACACGATGAGATGGGCGGATATAACGGAAGAAAAGTTACGTGAAAAACAGTTGATAACTACAGGATTTGGAGAAACATTGTCCTGGGAATATTTGTGTTATGTGCGTAATCATCCGGTCAATTGGTCGGTTCCGACTTGTATATTATATGGAGATAAAGATAATCTGGCATCACAGGAGACTATCCATAAGTTTGCCAATGATGTCGATGCAGAACTAACAATAATGCAAAACGGCATGTTATTTTTTCAAGATGCAGGGAGAAAGAAAACACTAATTTATAATTTACTTGACAAGTTACCAAAAGGTAACTTAATAACAGATTTAAATTAGGAGATAGACATGGAAAGCAAAGAAAAGAACACAAAGGAAAAAATATTGGAAGAAGCTTTGAAGTTATTTGCACAGAGTGGATATATGGGAACATCCATGAATGATATTGCTTCAAAACTTGGAGTAACCAAGGCTGCATTGTATAAGCATTATAAAAGCAAGCAGGAGATATTGGACAGTATTATTGAAAAAATGAATGAATTGGATATTGAGAGAGTAAAGCAGTATGAAATGCCGGAGGGTGATCTGGAAAAGGTTACAGCCGAGTATAAAGAAACGGCATTTGATAAGATTAAGCAGTTCACAAAGGTGCAGTTTCTTCATTGGACGGAGGAAGAATTTTCAAGCTGTTTTCGTAAGATGTTGACATTGGAACAGTACAGAGAGCCACAGATGGCACAGCTATATCAGAATTATCTTGCAAGCGGACCATTAACTTATATGGAAGCTTTGTTTTCAGGAATGCTGGGCGATGAAGGAAAAGCCAGACAGACAGCACTTGATTTTTATGGACCTATTTTTTTGCTTTATAGCATATATGATGGAGCAGAAGACAAAAGTCAAGTGATAAAGTTACTGGAAGAGCATATGGATCATTTCTTACAGGAAATGCAGATAAGTTGAAAGGGTGAAGCAATTTGAACGATGAATCAGAGCATCAGGAATGGAGTAATAATCATGAGAATTGAACATGTTGCACTTTATGTAAATGATTTGGAAAATACAAAAAAATTCTTTATGAAATATTTGGGAGCAAAATCAAATGCTGGATATCATAATCAGAAAACAGGCTTTTATTCGTATTTTCTCACATTTGAGGATGGTGCACGTATTGAAATAATGAATTTACCGGAAATGGCTGATTTACCGAAGAAAATAGTTCGTACTGGATATTCACATATAGCTTTTAGCGTAGGAAGTATAGAAATAGTGGATGCGTTGACGGCAGAATTAAAAGCGGATGGTTATGAGGTTATCAGTGGACCACGGACTACGGGTGATGGATATTACGAAAGCTGCATTGTTGCGGTTGAAGATAATCAAATTGAGATTACAGTATAATTTGAAAATGCAGGTATTTGAAAGGACAAAAACATGGCCTCAAGCAAAGAATATTTACAATTTATATTAGAGCAGTTATCTGATTTAGAAGAAATTAATTATCGTGCAATGATGGGAGAATATATCATATATTATCGTGGCAGGATTGTCGGAGGCATATATGATGACAGGTTACTTGTGAAACCGACAAAATCTGCAGTTTCTTATATGGCAACTGCGATTTATGAATTACCGTATGAAGGGGCAAAGGAGATGCTGTTAGTAGAAGATGTTGACAGTAAGGAATATTTGGCTGGACTTTTTAAAGCAATGTATGATGAATTGCCGGTTCATAAATCAAACAACAAAATAATGAAATTTTGATAAAGCATTCACCCGGAATGGGTGAGTATTTTTGGGTTTTCAGGTATTCAAATAACCGAAAAAAATTTTCATCAAGAACGATCTGTCATTGGCGGCAGGCGTAACAAATTTCTTAGAGAAAATTAAGTTTTACAAATAAGGTCGCTTACAAGTGTAAAGAAAACAGGAACTTAAATATTCACAAAGAGAAAAGGCTATGGTATAATACAGAGTACTGAATTTAGATAATTATACTGAAAATCAAAGGATTTATAGGAGGAAATATAAAAGATGAAATTAGGAATCGTAGGATTACCGAATGTAGGAAAAAGTACTTTATTCAATTCACTGACAAAAGCAGGAGCAGAATCAGCCAACTACCCATTCTGTACCATTGATCCAAATGTGGGCGTTGTTACTGTACCGGATGAACGTCTGAATGTGCTTGGTGAGATGTATCACACCAAAAAGATCATCCCGGCAGCGATTGAGTTTGTAGATATCGCAGGTCTTGTAAAAGGTGCATCCAAAGGAGAAGGTCTTGGAAACCAGTTTCTTGCAAATATCCGTGAGGTTGATGCAATTGTTCATGTAGTACGTTGTTTCGAGGACAGCAATATTGTCCATGTAGACGGAAGTATTGATCCGTTGCGTGACATTGAGACGATCAACCTGGAACTGATCTTTTCAGACCTTGAGATCCTGGAAAGAAGAATTTCCAAAGCAGTCAGAGCAGCAAGAAATGACAAGACGATCGCAAAAGAGCTGGCACTGATGGAAAGAATTAAAGCACATCTGGAAGATGGAAAGATGGCAAAGAGCTTTGATGATATCAATGACGAAGATGAACAGCAGTGGCTGGAAAGCTACAATCTTCTGACCTACAAGCCGGTCATTTTTGCTGCAAATGTGGCAGAAGATGATCTTGCAGATGATGGTGCAAGTAATGCGGGAGTACAGGCAGTCCGTGAGTATGCAAAAAGAGAGGACTGCGAAGTATTCGTTGTCTGTGCGGAAATTGAGCAGGAGATCGCGGAACTTGATGATGATGAAAAGAGCATGTTCCTGGAAGAACTGGGACTTAAGGAATCTGGCCTTGAAAAGCTGATCAAGGCAAGCTACAGCCTTCTCGGACTGATCAGTTACCTGACAGCAGGAGAACCGGAAGTCCGTGCATGGACGATCAAAAAAGGAACGAAAGCACCACAGGCAGCAGGAAAGATCCATTCTGATTTTGAAAGAGGATTCATCCGCGCTGAAATCGTATCCTATGATGACTTGATGGCATGTGGCACTTATAACGCTGCAAAAGAAAAAGGTCTGGTAAGACTGGAAGGTAAGGACTATGTTGTACAGGACGGAGATATTATTCTGTTCAGATTCAACGTATAATAGTCGTTAATAAAGTAATTGATAATGTGTGGTGAGAGGCGGACAGATGTCCGTCTCTTTTGTGGTATGAGATAGTTAAAACTTACTACAGTTTGCATAAAACAACCCTGTGAAATACAGGGTTTGTACGTCAAAAGGAACAATCAGAACAGTAAAATGACTGGACTTTTCATATATGAACAGCTATAATAATATCGAACGAAAGTGTAGAAAAATTTTAACACAAGTAAAAGTTTTGACACAATCTAAGGAGGAACAAAGAAAATGGCAAGATCAATGAAGACCATGGATGGTAACCATGCAGCTGCTCATGCTTCTTATGCTTATACAGAAGTTGCTGCTATTTACCCGATCACACCTTCATCTGTAATGGCTGAAGCCACAGACGAATGGGCAACACAAGGAAGAAAGAATATTTTTGGTCAGACTGTTCAGGTAACAGAAATGCAGTCTGAAGCAGGTGCAGCAGGTACTGTACACGGCTCACTGTCAGCAGGTGCGCTTACTACTACTTACACAGCTTCCCAGGGCTTACTTCTTATGATTCCTAACTTATATAAAATTGCTGGTGAACAGCTTCCGGGTGTATTCAACGTATCTGCCCGTGCAGTAGCTTCACACGCTCTTAATATTTTTGGTGATCATTCAGATGTTTACGCCTGTCGTCAGACTGGATGCGCAATGCTCTGTGAATCCAGCGTACAGGAAGTTATGGACCTGACACCGGTTGCACATTGTGCAGCACTGAAAGGTAAAATTCCTTTCATTAACTTCTTCGATGGTTTCCGTACATCACACGAAATCCAGAAGATCGAAACATGGGATTACGAAGATCTGGAAGATCTCGTAGATAAGGATGCAATCAAGGAATTCCGTGCACATGCACTGAACCCGAACCATCCATGTGAAAGAGGATCAGCTCAGAACCCGGATACATTCTTCCAGGCTCGTGAAGCATGTAACCCATACTACGATGCTATGCCGGCAATCGTACAGGAATACATGGACAAAGTTAACGCTAAGATCGGAACAAACTACAAACTGTTCAACTACCATGGTGCAGAAGACGCTGAAAGCGTAATCATCGCTATGGGATCTGTTTGTGACACAATCGATGAAACAATCGATTACTTACTTGCTCAGGGCAAGAAGGTTGGTGTTGTTAAAGTTCGTCTTTACAGACCATTCTGCGCACAGGCACTTGTAGATGTAATTCCGGATTCTGTTAAGTACATCAACGTTCTTGACAGAACAAAAGAACCAGGATCTCTTGGAGAACCTCTGTACCTTGATGTTGTTGCAGCTCTTAAAGGAACTAAATTCGACGCTGTTAAGATCAACTCAGGACGTTACGGACTTGGTTCTAAAGATACAACACCGGCTCAGGTTGTTGCTGTATTCGAGAACGAAGCAAAACCTAAATTCACAATCGGTATCGTTGATGATGTAACAGGACTTTCTCTTGAAGTTGGCGCTCCACTGGTTACAACACCAGAAGGAACAATCAACTGTAAGTTCTGGGGACTTGGAGCTGACGGAACAGTCGGAGCTAACAAGAACTCTATCAAGATCATTGGTGATAACACAGATATGTATGCACAGGCTTACTTTGATTATGATTCAAAGAAATCCGGTGGTGTTACAATGTCTCACCTCCGTTTCGGTAAGAAACCGATCAAATCTACTTACCTGATTCATAAAGCAAACTTTGTTGCATGCCACAACCCGTCATACATCAACAAATACAACATGGTTCAGGAACTTGTAGATGGTGGTACATTCCTTCTTAACTGCCCATGGACAGCAGAAGAACTTGACAAACATCTTCCGGGACAGGTTAAAGCATTCATCGCCAACCATGACATCAAATTCTATACAATCGATGGTATCAAGATCGGTAAAGAAATCGGACTTGGCGGACGTATCAATACAGTTCTTCAGTCTGCATTCTTCAAACTGGCTAACATCATTCCGGAAGAAGAAGCTATCGACCTTATGAAGAAAGCTGCAAAGGCTACATACGGTAAGAAAGGTGATAAGATCGTACAGATGAACTACGATGCTATCGATGCCGGAGCTAAGCAGGTTAACGCAATCGAAGTACCGGAAAGCTGGAAGAACTGCGAAGACGAAGGTCTGTTCACACCAGAAGTTAAGGGTGGAAGAGAAGATGCAGTAGCATTCGTTAAGAACATTCAGTCTAAGGTTAATGCTCAGGAAGGTAACACACTGCCTGTATCTGCATTCAAAGATTATGTAGATGGATCTACACCGTCAGGAACAGCTGCTTACGAAAAACGTGGTATCGCAGTAGATATCCCGATCTGGCAGTCAGAAACATGTATCCAGTGTAACCGTTGTGCATATGTATGTCCGCACGCTGCAATCCGTCCGGTAGCTCTTACAGAAGAAGAACTTGCAAAAGCACCAGAAGGACTGAAAGCAATCGACATGATCGGTATGCCGGGAATGAAGTTCACAATGACTGTATCAGCTTATGACTGTACAGGATGTGGCTCTTGTGCAAATGTCTGCCCAGGTAAGAAGGGTGAAAAAGCTCTTGTTATGGGTAACATGGAAGAGAACGCTGGAGAACAGGTATACTTTGACTTTGGTACAGAAATCGAAGTAAAACCAGAAGTTGTTGCTAAATTTAAAGAAAATACAGTAAAAGGATCTCAGTTCAAACAGCCACTGCTTGAGTTCTCAGGAGCTTGTGCCGGATGTGGAGAGACTCCATACGCTAAACTTGTCACACAGTTATTCGGTGACAGAATGTACATCGCTAATGCAACAGGATGTTCATCTATCTGGGGTAACTCATCTCCGTCTACACCTTACACAGTAAACGCTAAGGGACAGGGACCGGCTTGGTCTAACTCACTGTTCGAAGATGCTGCTGAGTTTGGTTACGGTATGTTACTTGCTCAGAAAGCAATCAGAGAAGGTCTGAAAGCGAAAGTTGAAGAAGTTGCTGCATCAGATAAAGCCAGCGAAGAAGCAAAAGCTGCTTGCAACGAATGGCTTGAAACATACGGATGTGGAGCTACTAACGGAACAGCTACAGACAAACTTGTTGCTGCATTAGAAGGATGCGACTGCCCGACATGCAAAGATATCGTTGAAAAGAAAGACTTCCTCGCTAAGAAATCTCAGTGGATCTTCGGTGGTGTTGACCACGTACTTGCAAGTGGAAAAGACATCAACGTAATGGTATTCGATACAGAAGTTTACTCTAATACAGGTGGACAGTCTTCTAAGTCTACTAAGACTGGTGCTATTGCTCAGTTCGCAGCAGGCGGAAAAGAAACTAAGAAGAAAGACCTTGCTTCTATCGCAATGAGCTATGGTTACGTATACGTTGCACAGATCGCTATGGGTGCTGACTTCAACCAGACTGTAAAAGCTATCGCAGAAGCTGAAGCATATCCGGGACCATCCCTGATCATCGCTTACGCTCCATGTATCAACCATGGTATCAAGAAAGGCATGAGCAAAGCTCAGACAGAAGAACAGCTTGCAGTTGAATGTGGATACTGGAACAACTTCCGTTTCAATCCGGCAGCTGAAGGATCTAAGTTCACTCTTGACAGCAAAGCACCAGACCTTGCTGGATACGAAGACTTCCTTAACGGAGAAGTTCGTTACAACGCTCTTGCTAGATTCAATCCTGAAAAGGCTAAAGTTCTGTTTGCTAAGAACGAAGAAGAAGCAAAAGCTAGATATGCATATCTGCAGAAACTCGTTACACTGTACGGTTCTGAAGAATAAGATTGACTTGAATAGGGGTCAGGGACGAAAGTCTCTGACTCCTTTTGTCGTTGCACATTCAAAAGTCTGGGAGTGGTATGTGGTGGAAAGGGACTGGAAATTTATGTATAAATAGCAATTATCTCTTGCAAAAATGAAAATTTTATAGTATGGTTGATAAAGAAAATGATGAATATTCAGCTTGATAGAGGCGCGGGATTTATCAGTACCTTCTGAAAGATGCGGCAGGGAAGCCGACAGAAGAGAAAGGAAATACCGCCGAAGGAGCCGGAACCCCAACCCCGGTTTCTGGGACGATGCAGAAGATGCAGCGTACTGTCACACATGTGGAGCGCTATCGGAAGAACATTTAAGGAAGACTATACATGCCATGAATGCGTTTTGACGGTGCAAGCGTTATTCATGGCATTTTTATGTTTTAAAATAGGAGGTTTTTTAATTGAGAGAAAAAATGAAAAAGTTAAGCAGTCTGCTCGCAACTATAATGATCTGCGTAATGGCAAGTCCCCTTGTCGCTTTTGCAGCAGACGCGGAGAAGTATGTACCGAAGATGTACGCCAGCATCTGGTCACTGGTTCCACCGGTGGTTGCGATCGCACTGGCACTGATTACAAAAGAAGTGTACAGCTCGTTATTTGTAGGGATTTTAGTGGGTGGAATGTTTTATTCCGGATTTTCCTTTGAAGGAACCATCACCCATATTTTTCAGGAAGGGATCGTAGGTGTTCTTTCTGACAGCTATAATGTGGGAATCCTGATTTTTCTGGTTATCTTAGGAACCATGGTCTGCCTGATGAATAAGGCAGGAGGATCTACTGCATTCGGTGAATGGGCAAGTTCCCATATCAAGAGCCGTGTCGGTGCACAGCTTGCAACAATCGTTCTCGGTGTGCTGATCTTTATCGATGACTATTTTAACTGTCTGACAGTCGGAAGCGTGATGCGTCCGGTAACGGATGCGCAGAATGTTTCCAGAGCAAAGCTTGCGTATCTGATCGATGCGACAGCAGCTCCGGTATGTATCATTGCACCGATTTCATCTTGGGCAGCAGCCGTTACCGGTTTTGTAGAAGGTGAAGATGGATTTTCGATATTTATCCGTGCAATTCCATATAACTTCTATGCAATCCTTACCATCGTGATGATGATTGCAATGGTTATGATGAAGGTTGAGTATGGTCCGATGAAGCTTCATGAAGATAATGCGAAAAAAGGTGATATTTACACTACACCGGACAGACCGTATGCAAATGCGGAGGAAGAGACAGTGGATAACTGTAAAGGAAAAGTAATGGATCTTTTGATCCCGATTATTTCACTGATCATCTGCTGTGTGATCGGAATGATCTACACCGGTGGGTTCTTTGACGGAGTCGGTTTTGTAGAAGCATTTTCAGGAAGTGATGCTTCCCAGGGACTGGTGTACGGAAGTTTCTTTGCTTTTGTGATCACAATCGTGCTGTATCTGGTAAGACGTGTGCTGAAATTCGATGAGTGTATGGCATGTCTCCCGGATGGATTTAAGGCGATGGTTCCGGCAATCCTGATTCTTGTTTTTGCATGGACACTGAAATCTATGACAGACAGTCTTGGAGCGGCGGAATATGTAGCAGGTATTGTAGCCGGAAGTGCGGAAGGTATGGTAAATCTTCTTCCGGCAATCATCTTCCTTGTGGGATGCTTCCTTGCATTTGCAACCGGTACAAGCTGGGGAACATTCGGAATCTTGATCCCGATCGTGGTACATGCATTTGAAGGAAAGAATGAGACGATGATGATCATTGCCATCTCCGCATGTATGGCTGGAGCAGTTTGTGGTGACCACTGTTCACCTATTTCGGATACAACGATCATGGCATCTGCCGGTGCACAGTGCAATCATATTAATCATGTCAATACACAGCTCCCATATGCGGCAGGCTGCGCAGTGATCTCTTTTATCAATTATATTATTGCCGGATTTGTACAGAGTGCATGGATCGCACTTCCGGCAGGAATCATCATGATGCTTGTATTTGTGACATTCATGAAATTTTTACAGAAAAAGCAGACAGTTGTTTTTTTACAGAAGAAAGAAGCAGAATAGAGAAAATGAGGAATGGCTTTCGTAGCTGTTCCTTATTTTATTTACGCGAGCAACGAGTCAAAGTCCGTGCTTGCACGAGACCTTGGCGACGCGGAGCAGGTTTCTCATAGTTGGCGGAAAAGTCATAAAGAACTGGGGAGGTACAGCGGATTATGAAAAACAATTCCCACCAAGACCTTGTATCAAATCAAAGAAATGTGTACAATGTTATTTATGAGACTAACTACAGAACTTGGAGGAAATCATATATGGATTTAACAAAGCTTACAGCATATGAGATCATTGAGCACAGACCTCTTCCGGATCTGAAATCGGAAGGAGCGCTTTTAAGACATAAAAAGAGCGGTGCGAGGGTGCTTCTGATCTCCAATGATGATGAAAATAAAGTATTTAATATCGGATTCCGCACACCGACAACGAACAGTACCGGAGTGCCACATATCATGGAACATACTGTTCTGTGTGGCTCGGAAAAGTTTCCGACCAAGGATCCGTTTGTGGAACTGGTAAAAGGATCTTTGAACACCTTTTTGAATGCGATGACTTATCCGGACAAGACAGTATATCCGGTTGCAAGCTGTAATGAAAAGGATTTTCAGAATCTGATGGACGTGTATATGGATGCAGTTCTGCATCCGAATATTTATAAACACGAAGAGATCTTCCGGCAGGAGGGATGGAATTATCACCTGGAGGAAGCAGATGGGGAGCTTTCTTATAACGGAGTTGTTTATAATGAGATGAAGGGAGCTTTTTCCTCACCGGATGGTGTTCTGGACCGTATGATCCTGAATTCTCTTTTCCCGGATACGACCTATGCAAATGAGTCCGGCGGAGATCCGGATGTGATCCCGGAACTGACTTATGAAGAATATCTGAATTTCCACAGAACCTATTATCATCCGTCCAACAGCTATATTTATCTCTATGGAAATATGGATATGGAAGAGAAATTAAATTGGCTGGATCAGGAATATCTGTCTGCTTACGATAGAAAAGAAGTAGATTCTGAGATTCATCTGCAGAAGCCGTTTGAGCAAATGCATGATATCACAAAGCCGTATTCGATCGCAAGTAATGAATCGACAGAAGATAACACCTATCTTTCCTACAATAAGGTCATTGGGACTTCTCTGGATGAAAAGCTGTATTTGGCATTCCAGATCCTGGATTATGCACTGCTTTCTGCGCCGGGAGCACCAATTACAAAAGCACTTCTGGAAGCAGGAATCGGAAAAGATATCAGCGGGTCGTATGACAGCAGCACCTATCAGCCGATCTTCTCCATTGTGGCAAAGAATGCCAATGAAGAGCAGAAAGCAGAATTTGTAAAAGTGATCGAAGATACATTGAAGGCTATCGTAGAAAACGGAATGGACAAAAAGGCACTGGAAGCGGGAATCAATTACCATGAATTCCGTTACCGTGAAGCAGACTTCGGAGGCTATCCAAAGGGACTGATGTACGGTCTGCAGATATTTGACAGCTGGCTTTATGATGAGACAAAGCCGTTTATCCATGTGGAGGCACTGGACACCTTTGCGTTCTTAAAAGAACAGATCAATACCGGGTATTTTGAAAAGCTGATTCAGACATATCTTTTGGATAACCAGCATGGAGCACTGGTCACGATCGTGCCGGAACCGGGACGTACAGCCAGACTGGATGCGGAGTTAAAAGAAAAACTGCAGGTATATAAAGAAAGCCTTAGCAGGGGAGAAATCGAAAAGCTGATTGCAGATACAAAGCATTTACAGGAGTATCAGGAAGAACCGTCAAGTCAGGAGGATTTGGAGAAGATCCCGATGCTGACAAGAGCGGATATTTCCCGAGAGATCGCACCGATTTATAATGAAGAGATGAAGATTGCAGATATCCCGATGGTATTCCATGAGATTGAGACGAACGGGATCGGTTATCTGGATCTGATGTTTGACCTTTCGGATGTGCCGGAAAAGGATCTTCCGATGGTGGGGCTTCTGCAGGCAGTTCTCGGAATCATTGACACTGAGCATTATGAATATGGAGAACTTTTTAATGAAATCAACAGACACACCGGAGGAATCGGAACTTCACTGGAGCTTTACCCGGATGTGACGAAAGTAAAAGAAAAAGAATTCAAGGCAACTTTTGAAATCAAAGGGAAAGCACTTTATGGACAGATTCCATTTGCCATCCGTATGATGAAAGAGATTCTGACAGCATCGAAACTGGATGATGAAAAACGTCTGAAAGAGATTCTTTCTATGACAAAGACCAGATTGCAGGATCGTTTCCTGTCTGCAGGACATTCCGCAGCAGCACTCCGGGCAATGTCTTATAAGTCACCGATTTCAAAATTCAAAGATACGACGAATGGAATAGAATATTACCAGAATATCCGTGAAATGGAAGAACATTTTGATGAGAAGAAAGAAGAAATCATCAGCGGATTGAAGGCTTTGTCGGAATTACTTTTCAGAAAAGGCAATGTGATGATCAGTTACACAGCCTCAAGAGAGGGACTTGCCGTTTTGGAAGAGGAGATCGGAAGCTTAAAAGAAGCTCTTTATCCGGAGAGAACGCCAGAGAGCCGATGCATCCTGCACTGTGAAAAGAAGAATGAAGGATTTAAAACTTCTTCTAAAGTACAGTTTGCGGCAAAGGCAGGCAACTTTATCGACGCAGGGGAGGAATATAACGGGGCACTGCAGATCCTGAAAGTGATCATGAGTTATGAATACCTCTGGATCAATATCCGCGTAAAAGGTGGTGCGTATGGCTGCATGAGTAACTTCAACCGCATTGGTGAGGGCTATTTTGTATCTTACCGTGACCCGAATCTTGGAAGAACCCTGGAAATCTACGACGGAGTTCCGGAATATCTGGAGAATTTCACGGTCAGCGAACGCGATATGACAAAATATATTATCGGAACGATCAGCAACATTGATCAGCCGATGACTCCGGCAACCAAGGGAGACCGTTCCATGAACCTTTATATGAATCATGTCAGTGCAGAGATGATCAGAAAAGAAAGAGAACAGATCCTTACAGCAAACCAGGAGGATATCCGCGCACTTGCAGGTGTGGCACGTGCAGTGCTTGCAAATGATCAGATCTGTGTGATCGGAAATGAAGCAAAGATAGAAGAAGAAAAAGAATTATTTATGACAGTTGAGAATTTATTTTAGAAGGAGAATGCATGAGAGCAGATTTTAAATCAGGATTTGTAACGTTGATCGGCAGGCCGAATGTGGGGAAATCCACCCTTATGAACTATCTGATCGGTCAGAAGATAGCTATTACATCGAATAAACCACAGACTACCAGAAACCGGATCCAGACGGTACTTACGACCGATGAAGGACAGATTGTATTTGTCGATACACCGGGAATCCATAAGGCGAAGAACAAGCTTGGGACCTACATGGTAAATGTGGCAGAGCGCACCTTAAATGAAGTTGATGTGGTACTGTGGCTGGTTGAGCCAAGTACCTTTATCGGAGCCGGAGAGCAGCACATTGTGCAGCAGCTTGGAAAGGTGACAACACCTGTCGTGCTGGTCATCAACAAGGCAGATACCGTGAAGAAGGAAGATATTCTTCCGTGTATCGCAAAATACAATGAAGTATACCAGTTTGCAGATATCGTTCCGGTATCTGCGAGAACCGGTGAAAATACAGACGAGCTTTTAAAGGTCATCATGAAATATCTTCCGTATGGACCGCAGTTTTATGATGAAGATACCATTACCGACCAGCCGGAAAGGCAGATCGTGGCAGAGCTGATCCGTGAGAAAGCACTGCACTGCCTGAATGAGGAGATTCCACATGGAATTGCGGTATCAATCGAGAAGATGAAAGCACGCAAAAAAGTGATGGATATTGAGGCAACGATCATCTGTGAACGTGATTCACATAAAGGAATCATCATTGGCAAGCAGGGATCCATGCTGAAAAAGATCGGCAGTACGGCGCGATATGAGATCGAGCAGATGCTCGAATGTAAGGTAAATCTCCAGCTTTGGGTAAAAGTAAAGAAAGACTGGAGAGACAGCGATTTCCTGATCAAAAACTTTGGATACCGAGAAGACGAGTAAAAAATGTCAAGGTGTTTCTCTGAAAAACAGTTGGCAGATATTACGCAGTATAGCATCTGAAAATATGGGAGAACCTAATCTTAAAAGGCATAAGAAAAAGATGAGGTGACCGAAGGATGAATCAGGAATACTGGGATCAGTTTGCAAGAACAGGACGGGTGGAGGATTATCTCTCCTACCGGGAAAAGGAAGTCTGCAAAGCGAAAACGGAGAAATACGGGGACAAATGCAGTGAATCAGTTAACAACAATGACAGGGATGATTCTGTCGGTAGCACCGATTGGTGAATATGATAAAAGAGTCGTGATCCTGACAAAAGAAAAAGGGAAAATATCAGCGTTTGCAAAAGGGGCGAGACGACCGAACAGTCCGCTTGCAGGGGCTTGTACACCTTGTAATTTCGGAAAATTCATGCTGTATGAAGGAAGAAATTCCAACACTCTCCAGTCGGCAGAGATCGAAAATTATTTTGCAGAGCTCCGCACGGATGTGGAAGCGGCATACTATGCATTTTATTTTCTCGAATTTGCAGATTTTTATACAAGGGAAGCCAATGACGAGCGGGAAATGCTGAAGCTTCTTTATCAGACGATGCGCGTGCTGACGAAAAAGATCATTCCATTTGAGCTGGTACGCTACATATTTGAACTGAAGGCACTCAGTGTCAGTGGGGAAGGACCGCAGGTATTTCAGTGTGTCAGATGCGGGAACAGGGAACGTCCCTGTGTGTTCAGTGTAAAGGAAGGTGGTTTGGTCTGCAGTGAATGCGGTCAGAATGTCTATGACGGAATGCGGCTGAATACGTCTACCCTTTATGCCATGCAGTTCATTGTCGGGACACCGGTGGAAAAGCTCTATACCTTTACCTTAAGCGATGAAGTTTTAAAGGAACTGGGAAAGCTAATGGGGCGTTATCTGGATGTATACGTGGCTCACAGATTCAAGTCGCTTGAGATTCTGGAGCAGCTCACAGGGCTGAAATAACCGGAAAATTGTATATTAGATTAGAAAATAAAGACAAATTTGGCGAAAATTAGCAGGATAAGCTTGCAAAACCTATATGCAATAGGTATAATAGGTGAATCAGAGAGGAATAAATGTTATCGCGATAAGTGGCGTTGTTCTTCTAACGAAAAATAAAAAGAATGCGAGGATTAGTGTTATGGTAGAAAAGACAATGGACAAAATTGTAGCTTTGGCAAAATCAAGAGGCTTTGTATATCCGGGGTCTGAAATCTACGGTGGGCTTGCAAATACATGGGATTATGGTAACCTGGGTGTTGAACTTAAGAACAACGTAAAGAGAGCATGGTGGAAGAAATTTATTCAGGAGAATCCGTACAACGTAGGTGTTGACTGTGCGATCCTGATGAATCCGCAGACATGGATCGCTTCCGGACATCTGGGAGGATTCAGTGATCCGCTGATGGACTGTAAGGAATGTCACGAACGTTTCCGTGCAGATAAGATCATTGAAGATTATGCACATGAGCATGGAATCGATATTCCGGACAGCATTGACGGATGGTCACATGAAGAGATGGAAGGATTTGTAAAAGAACACGAAGTTCCGTGTCCGACTTGTGGAAAGCACAATTTCACAGAGATCCGTGAATTTAACCTGATGTTCAAGACTTTCCAGGGTGTAACAGAAGATGCAAAGAACGTTGTTTACCTTCGTCCTGAGACTGCGCAGGGAATCTTCGTAAACTTTAAGAACGTACAGAGAACTTCAAGAAAGAAGCTTCCATTTGGTATTGGTCAGATCGGTAAATCATTCCGTAACGAGATTACACCGGGTAACTTTACATTCCGTACAAGAGAGTTCGAGCAGATGGAGCTTGAGTTCTTCTGCAAACCAGACACAGACCTTGAGTGGTTTGATTACTGGAAGAGCTTCTGCCTGAACTGGCTGTCATCTCTTGGACTGAAAGATGAGGAAGTACGTTACCGTGACCATGATCAGGAAGAGCTTTCCTTCTACAGTAAGGCTACTACAGACGTTGAGTTCCTTTTCCCATTCGGATGGGGTGAGCTGTGGGGAATCGCTGACCGTACGGATTATGACCTGACTCAGCATCAGAATGTATCCGGACAGGATATGACATACTTTGATGATGAGACAAAGGAGAAATACATTCCATACGTTATCGAGCCATCACTTGGTGCTGACCGTGTTGTACTTGCATTCCTTTGCAGTGCATATGATGAGGAGAATATCGGAACAGAAGAGAAACCGGATATGAGAACTGTACTTCATTTCCATCCGGCACTGGCTCCGGTTAAGATCGGTGTGCTCCCACTTTCCAAGAAACTGAACGAAGGCGCAGAGAAAGTATTTGCAGAGTTATCCAAGTACTACAACTGTGAGTTCGATGATCGTGGAAATATCGGAAAACGTTACCGTCGTCAGGACGAGATCGGTACTCCATTCTGTGTAACATATGACTTCGATTCTGAGGAAGACGGAGCTGTTACAGTACGTGACCGTGATACAATGGAACAGGAAAGAGTTAAGATTGAAGATCTGAAAGCATACTTCGAGAAGAAATTCGAGTGGTAAGATAAATAAGAAAAGCCCGGACTGTAGTTCACAGGTAAGCTTGTGGATTCAGTTTGGGCTGTTTCTTTATAACTTTAAAATAGCATGGAAGATAGAACAGGAGGAGAATGACATGGACAGAAAAAATGCATGGACAACTTACAGTAAGGAAGAGCTGGACAGATTAGAACAGGTGAATACAGAATACAAGAACTGCCTTGATGCCGGCAAGACAGAGCGCGAGTGTGTTGCACTGGCAGTTGAAAAGGCAAAAGCAGAGGGATATAAGGATATCAGAGATATCATTAAAAATGGAGAAGAAGTGAAAGCCGGAGATAAACTGTATGCCGTGTGTATGAACAAAACAATTGCGCTGTTTCATATGGGTACAAAACCGTTGACAGAAGGTATGAATATCCTTGGAGCTCATATCGATTCCCCGCGCATTGACGTAAAGCAGAATCCTTTGTATGAAAATGAAGAGTTTGCTTATCTTGATACACATTATTATGGTGGAATCAAGAAATATCAGTGGGTGACACTTCCACTTGCCCTTCATGGAGTGATTGCAAAGAAAGATGGCACAACAGTTCAGGTAAGTATCGGTGAAAAAGAAGATGATCCGGTCTTTGTTATCACGGATTTGCTGATCCATCTCGCGTCGAAACAGATGGAGAAAAAGGCTGCAACGGTTGTAGAAGGAGAGAAGCTTGATCTTCTGATCGGAAGCCGCCCGATTGAGCAGGATGAAACATTAGAAGAAAAGGAAAAAGAGGCTGTAAAAGCAAATGTAATCAATCTTCTGAAACAATATTATGACATGGAGGAAGAGGATTTCCTCTCCGCAGAGCTTGAAATTGTTCCGGCAGGAAAGGCTCGTGACTGTGGATTGGATCGCAGTATGGTACTGGCTTACGGACAAGATGATCGTGTGTGTGCATTCACATCCCTCTTTGCAATGCTCGATGTGGAAGAAGTAGAGCACACAGCATGCTGTATTCTTGTAGATAAAGAGGAAATCGGAAGTGTTGGCGCGACCGGAATGCATTCTCGTTTCTTTGAAAATACAGTTGCAGAACTTGTGGCACTGACAGAAGGGGAGTCTGACCTGAAAGTCAGAAGAGCGCTGATGAATTCCAGAATGCTTTCTTCTGATGTGAGCGCAGCTTATGATCCGATGTATGCTGAAGTATTCGAAAAACGCAGTTCTGCATTCTTTGGAAAAGGACTTGTATTCAACAAGTTTACAGGTGCTCGCGGAAAGAGCGGTTCTAATGACGCAAATGCAGAATATCTTGCAAAGATCAGAAATGCAATGGATGCGCAGAGTGTTGCATACCAGTTCGCAGAACTTGGAAAAGTAGATGCCGGCGGTGGTGGAACAATTGCTTACATTATGGCAAATTATGGCATGGAAGTCATCGACAGCGGTGTCGCAGTGTTGAGTATGCATGCGCCGTGGGAAGTGACAAGCAAGGCAGATGTGTATGAAGCTTATAAGGGATATAAGGCATTTGTTGAAGAAATGAGATAAAGATTATGTACTTGTTGATTTTGAGGAAAATTGCATGATGTTGGTGGCGGAAACACCATAGCAATGATATGTGTAAATTGTATATTAATCACAAAAAAATAGTTGTTTCCAAGTTCTTATAAAGCATGGACAACTATTTTTTTGTGCATGTTGCACATTGTATGGAGATTAATGCAAATATGCAAAATGACAGCCTGATGGACGATGTGTTTACAATTTGTGAAAGATAGGTTAACCAATATGAAAAGTATACAAAAAGCATTTGTAAAAATTGTATATAATTACGAACAAAAGACTTGACTCATAAGTGTAAAACTATTAAAATATTATATGCGAAATAAAATTATTTTATTTGTAAAAATTATTTTAGGAGGTCATTGAACATGGCAAAATGGGTTTATATGTTCACTGAAGGTAACGCAGATATGAGAAACCTTCTCGGTGGAAAAGGCGCAAACCTGGCAGAGATGACAAATCTGGGTCTTCCTGTACCACAGGGATTCACAGTAACAACAGAGGCTTGTACACAGTACTATGAGGATGGCAGACAGATCAACGATGAGATTATGGCTCAGATCATGGAAGCTATCGATAAGATGGAAGGAATTACAGGTAAGAAATTCGGAGATAAAGAGAACCCGCTTCTCGTTTCCGTACGTTCAGGAGCTAGAGCTTCTATGCCTGGTATGATGGATACAATTCTTAACCTTGGACTTAACGAAGAGGTTGTTGAGACACTGGCAAAAGCTTCAGGCAACCCACGTTGGGCTTGGGACTGCTACAGAAGATTCATCCAGATGTTCTCTGATGTAGTTATGGAAGTTGGTAAGAAATACTTCGAAGAACTGATCGACAAGATGAAAGAAGAGAAAGGTGTTAAACAGGATGTAGATCTTGACGCTGATGATCTTAAGAAACTTGCTGAGCAGTTCAAGGCTGAGTACAAAGAGAAGATCGGAGAAGACTTCCCGACAGATCCTAAGGTACAGCTTATGGAAGCTGTTAAGGCTGTATTCCGTTCATGGGATAACCCAAGAGCTAACGTATACCGTCGTGACAATGACATTCCTTATTCATGGGGAACAGCTGTCAACGTACAGATGATGGCATTCGGTAACATGGGAGATGACTGTGGTACAGGTGTTGCCTTCACACGTGACCCTGCTACAGGAGCTAACG
>OBKS01001260.1_pt1 | contig 18737 bp, 10 predicted proteins | sample 1517381 | NCBI WGS metagenome assembly OBKS01 (sample SAMN04571686, study PRJEB22368) | human gut metagenome | biome: human gut; material: stool | host: Homo sapiens | place: Luxembourg | collected 2012-08-03 | reverse complement strand
TTGCGCCCTTTTGTACTTCTAACTTCTCCTTTTCATAAATTATATTTTCAGATTACATTTCCTCTTTCCTTAAAAAATCTTTTGTTCGTTCTTGTTTCGGATTTTCAAAGAAATTCTTTGAACTGCCCTCTTCAACAATTTTCCCTTTTTCCATTAAAATCACATGACTAGAAACATTCTTCGCGAAAGCCATCTCATGCGTGACCACAACCATAGTCATTCCTTCATTAGCCAGTGTTTTCATAACACTTAAAACTTCTTGAATCAACTCTGGATCAAGAGCTGAAGTCGGTTCATCAAAATAAATAATGTCTGGATTTGTAGCTAACGCTCTTGCGATTGCAACACGCTGTTGTTGTCCACCCGATAATTGTGAAGGATAATGAGTCGCACGATCTTTCATTCCTACTTTTTCAAGCATCTGCATACCAATCACATTGGCCTCTTCTTTAGAAACATTTCGCGCTACAGTAAGACCTAATGTTACATTTTGTAGGGCTGTCTTATTCGCAAATAAATTGTAATTTTGAAATACAAACCCCGTATGCTTTCTAAGCTGGGCAACATCCTTCTTTGATGTATTTGATAAATCGTAAGATTTTCCATTAAAAATCATAGTCCCTGCATCAGCTGTCTCTAAATAATTAATACAACGAAGTAAAGTTGTCTTACCTGATCCTGAAGGGCCTAATATCGCAATGACATCGCCTTTATTGACTGTAAGATCCATTCCATTCAAAACATTTAAATTTCCAAATGATTTATGAATATCTTTAATTTCTAATAAAGCCATACTCTATCTCCCTGCCTGATAATAATTCAGCTTCTTTTCGCCCCAAGCTTGCAGCCAAGTTAAAACTGTACAGAAAATCAAATAAACTAAAGCCACTTCTATGTATAACTGCATAAACTGATAAGTTCTTCCGGCAATTCTTTCTGTCTGCATAAACATTTCTGTAACCGTAATATTCGCAGCTAAAGACGTATCTTTTACAAGTGAAATCAAGTTATTAAATAATGATGGAAATGCACTTCGAAAAGCTTGCGGTAAAATAATATGCATCATAATCTGCATATAGCTCATTCCTACACATAGTCCGGCTTCCATTTGTCCTTGTGGTACACTTTCAATCGATCCGCGAATGGTTTCTGCACAATAAGCGCCTGTATTTAATGAAAATACAATAATCGCTGCCGTAATAGCCGATATTCTCACGCCAATCGATTGCATCCCAAAATACATAATAAATAATTGTACAAGCATAGGTGTTCCTCTAAATATCCAAATATAGAATTGAACAACATACTTCATAACCGGAACTTTCGCATATTGTATCAAGGCACAAAAAATGGCCAACACCATAGCTAGAACAAAAGAAATGACTGCCAAAGGTAATGTCATTACAATTCCCGAAATAAATATCTTTGGGAATGATTCTAAAAACAATTCCATTCTTTCCCTCCCTAAAATCTTTATACTATTCTACACCCTAAAGTAAACTTTAGGTCAACTAAATCAATCCAAACGATTTTAATATCGTTAACCAGAACGTAATACTAAAAGCACTAAGCAGTGTTGTCAGCATCACAACACTTGATGTTAATACACCTTTATGCCCCATACTTTTAGCCATCACAAAACCAGATACCGTTGTACTTGAACCACACATAATCAAAATCGCAACTAAGGCTTGATTTCTGAATCCTAATAAAGCTGCAATTGGTAAGAAGATGGCACAAAAGCCAATCAACTTCATAAATGTACAAAATAAAGATGGTTTCAATTCTCCTTTTGCCTGATTAAAATCAAAAGTGGCTCCCATCGCCATTAAACCTAGTGGTGTTGCCGTACTTGCAATCATAGAAATTGTTTTATTGATGACTTGTGGCAGTTTAAACGGTAATATACTAACAAGTACACCTATCACAATGCCTAGAATCAGAGGATTCTTTAAAATTCCAATGAATGTTTTCTTATAATCAACCTTCGATTGTTCAGCCTTAAAGAAAGATAGAATCACAACAGATACTACGTTATAAACAAATACCACACTCATCAACATCAATGGTGCAACACCTACATCTGGATAAATATTCGATGTTAATGCAAGTCCTAATAAGGCAGCACTGCTTCTGTAACAAGCTTGAATAAATTCACCTTGAATCGCTTTATCTTTTAATCGCAATGAAAACAATATAGATAATAGAATACTAATTAGAGTAGATACAACACAAAATACGACAAACTTTGTATCCCAAAGATCTTTAAAATTAGATTTAGACACATCAACAAACAACAATAGTGGTAATGATACTTTAAAGACAAATGAATTCAATTTTGATGCCAATGTATCATCTAGAATATTCATTTTATTTAAGAAATAACCGACAACCATCAATAGAAAGATGGGAATCGTTGCATTTAGGCTAAATAATAAATTTTCCACAAAAATCCCTCCAAAACTTTCTTAAAATTTTAGCACAAATATTGGATAATATGCACTAAAACACTTATATGTGACATTATTATCAATTTGTAACTTGTATGTAAGCGCTTGTACTCGTACAATGGAATTAACAAGTATATGAGGAGGAAATAATACTTATGGCAAATCGTTTTATTTTAAATGAAACAAGTTATCATGGTGCTGGAGCCATCAAAGAAGTGGTTACAGAAGTTAAAGCACGTGGATTAAAGAAAGGTTTAGTTGTTACAGACAAAGACTTGATCAAATTTGGTGTAGCTACTAAAGTCACAGACTTATTAGATGAAGCTGGACTTCCTTACGAAATCTATGATGAGGTTAAGGCAAACCCAACTGTTGAACAAGTTAAAAATGGTGTAAAAGCAGCTAAAGATGCTGGTGCAGACTATTTAATCGCTATTGGTGGTGGAAGCCCACAAGATACTTGTAAAGGTATTGGAATCATCTTGGCAAACCCAGAATTTGAAGATGTAGTTAGCTTGGAAGGTGTTGCTCCAACTAAAAACAAATCTGTCCCAGTTATCGCAATTGCGACTACAGCAGGTACTGCAGCAGAAACTACAATCAATTATGTAATTACAGATACTGAAAAGAAAAGAAAATTCGTTTGTGTAGATGCTCACGATATTCCAGTTGTTGCGATTATCGATCCAGAAATGATGTCAAGTATGCCAAAAGGCTTAACAGCAAGTACTGGTCTTGACGCATTAACTCACGCTATTGAAGGATACACAACTTTAGCTGCTTGGGAACTTGCTGATACATTAAACTTAAAAGCTATCGAAATCATTTCAAGAAGCTTACGTGCTGCATGTGCTAACGATCCAAAAGGACGTGAAGACATGGCTTTAGGACAATATATGACAGGTATGGCATTCTCTAACGTTGGTTTAGGTGTTGACCACGGTATGGCTCACCCATTAAGCGCATTCTACGGAATCCCTCACGGTGTTGCTTGTGCTACATTACTTCCATACGTTATGGAATTCAACAAAGATTACACTGGTGAAAAATTTAGAGAAATCGCTCGTGTAATGGGAGTTGAAGGTGTTGATGAAATGTCTCAAGAAGAATATCGTAAAGCTGCTATTGATGCCGTTATTCAATTAAGTAAAGATTGCGGAATTGCTCAAAGCTTAAAAGAAATCGGTGTTAAAGAAGAAGACTTACCTACATTAACAGATTCAGCTATGGCTGACGTATGTACAGGTGGTAACCCACGTCCATGTACTAAAGAATTGATCTTCGACTTATATAAATACGCATTTAACGGAAGAGACTAATATATCCATTTAGAAGGCAATCAAGTTGCCTTCTTTTTTTCGAAAGTAAAAGGAAATAAACAATATGTTCGGAGTAGCGTAGAGCCTATGTTCATCGTATGTGAGGAGTTTTGTTCATGATTCTTTCCTTTAGGCAAAACATTTACGAGTATAATTGGTTTATAGTCGTGTTTTGTACACGTTAGAATAGAAGAAAGATAATAGTGTTTTGTTTATGCAGAGAGTTCTCTTGTGCTAAGGGTTTTGTACAAAGCGAGGAAATTCAAGCAAAGAAATATCTAAAGTCACAGCAAAGTCTTCTGATTCAAATAATCTTGATATTCTTCGTCAAGGTCAAAGCTTGCTGAGAACTTCTTGCCTATAAGAAAATCTGTATAATCTCTTTCTCTATCACTGACCAAAGTTTCATCATCTACATCTTTTTGCACGTATTCAGCTTCAAACATAAGGTCGTAAAGCACTGAATATCGTTCGACAATAGCACATTCAATTGGCATAGAAGTTAATGTTGTATTCGTTTCTTCTATGGAATCTGGCATTGTCAAAGCGTAGTTGTTCAGCTTAGAAAGTTCATTCAAGACAAAGACGTATTCTTCCTTGGTAATGTACATTTCCAGAACATCATCTTCGTTTAAAGATGTATGCATGTAGGGAAACAATTCTAACAATAGACTTTGTACTGTTTTTGCATTAAGAATACTAGGATATAATTCAAAGCAGTTTACGGTTTTCATCTCGTTCACCTCCCTTCCAAGCCTATTATAGGAAGGAGTTTTGTTTTTGTACTCGACTGAAATGACAAGAACGGTCGGTGAAAGCAATAAAAGTGCAAGCGAAGGCATGAAAAAAGCAGGATGAACCTGCTTTGATTATTTTTTGGATTATTTTACGACTGAATGGTTAACTTGAGATAAATCAATAACGAAAGCGGGACGCACACCATTCGTAAAGCCCACGTCGTTGATGTCCAAGCTGCCATTGTCGGCATACAGAAACTCCGCAATGTTGGCGGTGCCCTGATAGCTGTCTCTTGTCCAGATGTGAGTACCGTTCAAGAACGCTTTTACTTTGTTAGGATTCTTTAAATCTACAACTTTACCAATTTCGCTTACACTAGGCAAGAATACGTGACGACTGATGGTATTGTAGACTTGACCCTTGTATCCAGTTTCTTGTTTTGAATCCGGGTCAGTAGCAGTTGCATATGAAGCTTGTTTGATACTTGTTGACTGAATAGCCGACTTCATTGCAGAAGATAAGCCATTATACCAATCATTTTCTAAATAGTTGTCAATTTCACTTCCTTCATAAGTGTTTTGATTTTGACCATCTGTACGAGCTGTTGACTGGAATTTTTTATCACCAATACTACTAGCTGTCATAACCAATGCCTGATTATTTTCACGTTCTTCTAGAACGACATATTTAGTTCCTTCGATATCTAAAGTTTTAAGTTCTGATGGAGTCGTAACAGTTCCTCCTGAGCTTTCACTACCACCTGAGCCACCAGCTCCACCACTTGTAGAACCACCAGAAGTCGTTCCACCATTCTTGTCACCCACACTTGCATTGTAGATAACTCGTCCATTATACTGTCCAGCAACTTCAGCAGATTTCTTAGTTGTATTCAGCTTAAAACCCATATTCTGAGTTGCCGTATTGGTACCTGCTGGTACAGACAAGACATTTCCGTTCACACCCACAGCACCGTTATCGTCTGAAACATCGTAATTTAATACTTCACTTCCTCCGTTGTCTACCGTGAATGCATCGTTAGCTCCTGAACCCTTGACTGAAATGTTCAAATACTTGCCTTCAGGAATAACATTCTTCAAAACCTTGACCTGATTACCTGTGCGATCAACGGTTTTGCCTACTCCGGCATCAGCTCCAAAGTCGATTGAACTGTGGATAATCCAGTCATAGCTTGGTGAAACTTGATAATTCAAAGTTGTTGATTTGTCACCTGATTCGGCAGCAAATACAGATGTAGTACTGGTCATCATCATCAAAGCGGAAAGCCCAGCTGCTACAACCTTTTTAGTTTTTGTAAAATTCATGTATATATGCTCCTTTTCTTGTTACACTTATACAGTTAACCAGAAAATAAAAGCAGTGGTTATAAACGCACACAAGATTAGATTTGTGACTTTTTGTCATCGGGAACAGTCAAGTTTGGAATAGCATAGAGACTATGTTCATCGTATGTGAGGAATTTTGTCCATGATTCTTTCCTTAGACAAAACATTTACGATTATAATTGGTTCATAGTTGTGTTTTGTACAAAGCAAAGAAATTCAAGCAAAGAAAAAGTAGGATTAATTCCTACTTTTTTAATCTTTTGCCTAGAATAACAATCATTCCAAAACTACACAATGCAAGAATAATCCAAGTCATTTTTTTCACTTGAACACCCGTATTTGTATCTTCTGGAGGATTCTTCTCACTTGGTTTTTCTGGAACAGAAGGAGGCACATTATTTGTTAGCCATGTCACCTTTGGTTCTACCTTTACATCATACATGAGATATCCATCTATATCGGATGGAACACTTACTAAAAATGGTGCAGATTCAAATGTATCATTTCCATTCTTTACAGAACCCATCTGTGTAATTAAATACATGCCTTCATTTAAATTACTAAATACAGTATGCCCAGTACTATCTGTAAGTTGTTGATTTCCAGAAATACCTTTTTTTCTAGCATATTCCAATAACTGTTTAGCCTGTTTATTTCTAGCTTCAGCACTTGTATCATGAAGTGAAACACCACAATCCACAAATGAAGATTGCCATACCCATTTTTCATTCTCTACATATTGAATGGGGATGATCTCAAACTTAGCTCCAGACAAGATAATTTCTTCCTGATTATCTGTTCTTCCTTTATAGTCAATATCAATACTTCCCGTTCTACTGTCCGCATGAACTTGAATAAGAGAGACAAACAACAAGATAATAAGGAGTAGAAAGAGCGAATGTATCTTTAATTGTTTAATCACTTTTTCTTCCTCCTTCTCTTATCATACAAACTATATAGCATAGCTATAACAAGTCCTATAAAAATAATTCCAAGTGTTACAATCAATACCTTTGTAGTAAATGATAGTTCTATACCTGTACTAGTGTTTTTCTCAATCTTTACAGCTTCCTTATACGGAATACGATGACCTCTAACCAAGAGTCTATGCGTATTGATTGCGTATGGAGTACAAGTAACTAATGTCGCATAATCTTGTCCAGGTACGATTGATAAAGCTTCTGTTTCTTCTGGTAATACAGTAAGTATTTGATCCACTTTATATGCCAATGTCTCATCTAAGACTTTGATGTAGAACACATCCCCTTTAACAAGCTTATCCATATTCGTAAATAATGTTTTTGTAGGCAAACCCCTATGACCTGTTAATACCGTATGTGTACTTTCTCCACCAACAGGAAGAGAAGTTCCCCAGAAATGACCAACACCAGCCTGCAATACAGATTCAGAAGTTCCATGATAAATAGGAATCTCGACTTTGATCTTAGGAATACGAATATAGCCCATCATACCCGATCCATCCACATTTAATAGGCTTTCATATCGAGCATCCAAACTTTTTTCACCCTGAGAAAAAGGATCAATCAAATCAATATTACTTAACATTTCCTTATTATATGCACGAGCATCTTCCAGCATCTTTTCTTTTTCTGCATTACTTAAACGAACGCTTTCTGCATCATAATTCGATACAACTTTCGAACCATTCTTTTCATTTACATAACTACTGACTGTAGGATATAACAACACGGCGAATGCAACAAAAAGCACAATCAAACGAATTATATCTTTTATAGTCATTTTTCTTTTCTTATTACTCTTCATTGCATTTCCCCTATCGTTATATGGGAATCGCGGTCATCTAAACGACAACCGCACCCCATTAATTAACAAGCTTTTCTTTTATCACGAATGAAGCTTACAACAACTCCAAACACTAATAGAATAGCTACACCTGCAAACACGACAACACCTGCTCCACCTGTTGATGGTAGTAATGATCCTGTGCTGTTCTCGATGTCGATAATTTTGTCTGTTTCATCAGTACCATCTTTGGAGATAGTCCAATTATTTACATCAGTATCTGTACTCTTAGTGATTTTAATTACAACTGGTGCTGTCAACTTATTGAACCCATCTGGAGCTTTTGTTTCAACTAAATAATAAGTTCCTTCAGCAAGTCCATTTACACGAAGGTTGTATCCTTTTCCTGCAATATCTTTTACTGATTTAAATTCAGTGGTACGAGAAGTAGAATCTACAACATAGTTTCCATTGCTTCCTGAAACTGTAATTGCGTTTGTACCTGCTTTTGCGTCTTCTTCAGTTCTATAAAGTACAAATTTAGCTTCTGCTAATTTTTCATCATTTTTAGCATTTTTCTTTAGAATATCTAATGGATAAGTAGGCGTTTCAGCTTCACTAGGTGTAGTTGTTGTTATTTCACCTGGTTTATTACCATATTCTAATTGAGCCTTATTCTTTTCTGTTACAACGGCATTTGCGTTTACTTTTGCGTAATAAGTAACAGTGAATTCTTTACCTTTGTTAGCTTGGTTAGCTCTTACCCATGCAGATAAATCAAGAGCCATAGTTCTATTTCCAGTACCAGAAAGTGCAGCTGTTGTAGGTGCTTGACCTCCATCTGTAATGCCTGCTTCTTTAAATGCTACTGCAACTTTTACTGCATTACCAGAAACAGCAGTACCATTTGCATCATTCACAAAATCTAAACCATTTGACAATTCATCGTGAATAATATATTGATATTGATTATATCCTGTTGTATCTGGAATAGATCCTGTTACTGTATATTTTACAACTTGTCCAATTTCAACAGTGGTTTTGTCTGCTTTTTTTGAGATGCTAGGAGCTTCTGTTTTCAATTCAACTTTACTTGTTGTTGCATCTACTGTAACTAAAGAAGATTGAATTTCTTTTCCGCCAGTAACATAAACCAAATAATAACCTGCATCTAATCCTGTAAATTCATAAGATGTTTTACTTTCTGTGATTTTACCAGAAGTTTTTGTTACTCCTAACTTATCTGTTAAAGCTTTTGCAGTAAATTTGTTTGCGAAATTTTGTACTTGATTTTCAGGCTCAGCCTTTAAATCAGCTACAGCTTGTACAATTTGTTCATTTGTAGAATTTTCTTGAATGTTTAATACACTTGCTAAAGTACCTTTATAAGTATCATTTACTGTATAAGCATAGTTTGTAGTTTCACCACTTTTTGATTCTGTAACATCAAACAATTTATATAGATTAATTGTCTGACCATTCAAATCTTGACCACCTTTTGTAGTGACAGTTAATGTACAACTTCCTGCAGCATATGCTGTAACTGTCATAGTCATCATCATGATGGCTGTCAGCATGGCTGCTGCTAATTTTTTGATTCTTTTCATTTCCGATGTTCTCCTTTTCTCTGAATCGAATTTTTATAGCTTTTCTGCAAGCTGATTTTTCTTGTTTCTTTTTTTACCCGTAACAAGATAAATCGCTAAAAGCAGAAGACCTATCAAATAAATTAAGTATCTTCCGTTACCACCTGTATCAGGTAATCCTGGGAAGTGTTTGTTGGTTATAGTAAACGTAAATCCATCTTTCGATTTTTCTATCGTTGTTGTATAACCATCAATCTTCGTTTCTGTAACGGAGTATGTGTAATAACAAATCTTATCACCATTTTTTATATAAGCTGGCAATCCTTTAATTACTTTCTTCCATGTTGATTTGCTATTACCTTCTATAACGCAATTCTCAAAACTTGGAACGATCTCAGTATGTTCTTTGTTATCTGCACCTGTCCAAGTACGAGAAATTGTTACCGTAATACTATTTGGTCTTAACTTGCTAAAGTCATTCAAGTCTTTCCAAACCTTGTTAATTGTTAATTTAATATTCTTATCACAAGGGTCCTGTGACTCTGAAGGTTCAGGCGTGTCACTTTCTCCTGTATTTAAATTTGTTTTTGTATCCGACATTAATACAGCTTTTGCTTCCGATTCATATGCATTTAAGTCGACCTTGACCAATCCGTTTGAATCCGTAATCTGAGCATTTTTTAAATCATCATACTTTTCAACTGGCTTCATATGTCCTAATGTATAGATGTCCCAACCTGTTGAAGCATCCTTTGAATACTCCATATTCAATTTTGTTGTATTCTTTTTAATTTCATCTAATGCCTTATCTAATTTTCTATAGATACGATAGTTGTTGCTTACTCCCTCAACTTTTTCCTGTGTATTAAATTCATACACTGAATTCAAGTCACTCTGTCCACTAAATGGACCAACCAAATTTGAAGTACCACGAACAACATCACATAAATACATATCATTATTCTTTAAAAGACCTTCATCATTGAATCCTACAAAGCCTCCGCTTCGTCCATCTTTTGCAGTGCCATCCTTGTTATTGTCGGCACCACCTGCATAGACATCATAACCGGAACTGATTCCATAAACCTTACTATCAGTAATCTTTGTACGATTTGCCTTGATTAGATTTACACTAATGTTAGATTTTGCATCATTATCATTTAAAAGACCATTTTCATCACATTGAAGTTTAATAGATGAATCTCCGATTGTTATGATTGCAAGATCTGTTTGTTGATCATTATCTTTCGATTTTTTTGACAACCCTACTGTAATATCTAATCCTAGTATATTTACATGAATTAATTTTCCATCATATAATGCATCCACTTTGATAAGTCCTAGATTGATTTTCAAAAGATTAGAATCCTGAATCTTATCCAAATACAGTGCCTTTACAAGTCGATTAACTACTGCAAATAATACGTTTGCAGGTCCCAAATCCAATTTGACATCTGCAAGATATGCATAACTTGTTCTTCCCGCAAATCCTCCAGCTGTACCATCAGATGTAACTTGTTTTAAACCAAAAGATGCATCTTTCGCTCCAGTTGTACAGCGGGATATTCTTGCAAGGTTTGCATAGCCAATAAATCCACCAGCAACCTGCTCTTCTCCACCAATACTTTGAACAGTATAACCGCCATCAATTCCTGTAACTGTAGAATCGTCAATGTGAGACCCAAAGATATCCATAACACCAAGAGCTCCACCAAGAAGCTGTCCAGTATTGTTTCCAAGAACATCAATCTTATCTGCTCCAACAACTCCACTCTTACCAGAATATCCAACAAAGCCACCTACACTGTTTAAACCTCGAACATTACTTAAGTTCGTTACTGTACTGTTTTTAACTGAACCATTTAATAGTGAACCACCAAAACCACCAGCAGTTCCACTATATGTAACCTCATTGTTTTGACCATACTTTTTAGCAATATTTGCACTAACACTAAGACCTGCATCTTTACTTCCACTTACATTTCCGTAATATACATAGCTTCTAAATGCATCCAGTACATCTGCTCGACCTAGTTTTAAAAGTTTATCTAATAAAGACGTTTCACTACCTGCACTGATATTAGCAACACCTGCAACATCCGAAATTCCAAAACATCCACCGGCATATTCACCAGCTACTACAGAACGAATATTTTGCACAGTAACACCAGCTTGGACATTATCTTTTTTACCAAGTACGGTTCCTTCAAGCATTCCCGCAAATCCACCAACAGCTTTGGCATAAGAAGTATTATTACCTCCACTATCATAAGCTCCATTTACGATAACACCCCAGTCATCCCATGCTTCAACATCTGCATATCGAATCGTTGCGACTGTAGCATTTAAGACTTTAATAAAATCTGTAGGTGTATTTAATAAAGCACCTAGTAACTTACTTAACAATCCTTCACCACGAACAGGATCTACTGTAGCCACACTACCAGGTCTTGAACTGCCTACAAAACCTCCGACATAGCTTGTTCCATCTACTCGTCTAAGCTTTGTGACTTTACAACGCAATGTGTCATCACCCCAGATTTGACCGCCAATTAGTTTTCCAACATAACCACCAGCATATCCACGGTATTCTTTTTCACCATTTATTCCTGTAGATTGAACATTCAATCCACTTTGATAGCCTTCAACTGAAGATTGTTTGATTACTGGTACAAATACATTTAAAACTTTAAGCATCTGTCCTAGTTCTAATTTCAATCCTAAAATACTTGTACCACCAAGATTTGCAGCTCCACCATTAATCATTTCTCCGGCAAATCCACCAGCACAACGAAGTCCTTTAACCAACTTAGTATCATGAGCCTGACCATTTGTGATAGTTCCTGTTAACATGGAACCCACATAACCACCGGCTGCTCCACCATTTGAAAGAATCGTTTCATCTCGATAGTTGCTTCTTCCAGCTACAACATTATAGCCATAGACATATTGGCCAATGATTTCATTTAGTTTATCTTGGCTATCTACTGTTCCATTCTGAGCCAAATCACTACCATAACCACCATACTTACCTACATATTTAACCCATGAATTCCATGTATTTAAATCCATTAATGCAAGCGGACCATAGACTTCTGTGTTTTCTTCAGTTGGATAAACAACACTTAATGCGCCTAAGATGTTATCAGCTTTTACCAATCCCCATAATAGAGACAAGCTTCCAGCTTTTGCTGTATCTGCCGATTCCATTAAACCTGTAAATCCACCCGCAATCTCTTCTCCAAAAACAGATCGAATACGAACAGCCTTACAAGTACTTGTTGGTCCAGTGTAATCTTGACCTTTCCACTTCTTTGTATTGTTACCCCAGATATGACCGCCTTCATTATGCCCAGCATAACCACCAGCAATACCTCGTTGTTTTGATTTTGTAGATTCTGCCTGTGCACGAACTGCACCACCACAAGGAATACACGTTGTAGAACTGTTTCGAATCGTAGGAACAAAATCCTCTGCAAGAGATGCCAGTGTTTCTTTGGTATTAACAAGACCACCTAGTATACTTGTTCCTCCCAAAGCATCTGCCACACTACCAGGCTGTAAATCTCCAACATAACCACCAGCCGTAATCTGACCAATGATATATGAGAAATTATACGAATTTGAATTCTGAATATGACCACCAGAAATCTTACCCGCAAATCCACCGGCATCTCCTAATACATCATCAGCCGAAGCATCAGAAGCTGTATTTTTCATAGAAGCTTTAACCGCAAAACCACCAGGTCCTCCAGTAACATTAGAATGTTCTATTGTAGAAACTACAACATTTAATGCATCCAATACATCATTCAAGCCGATCGCTGTACCTAAAACCTTCAAACCTTTTCCAACCGAAGCAGCAGAACCAATATTCATATATCCAATATATCCACCAGCATATCTAGCACCCGTTACTGCATATGTACTTTCCTGACCAAAATAATTTGAACTATCTTCACCCTCTAAATCTTTAGGAGGTGTTACTTTTGTATGTTTTAAATTTGTTACATCACAATGACTAACCTGAACTCCACTGCCATAGCCAATAAAGCCACCTGCACTACCAGAATTCGTATCATCCGATTTAATTTTATTAGCCGATACTGTAAATCCATTATCAGATTTAACACCTGCATACTTTATAATTGGAACATATGCATTTACTAAATTTAACAATTCTCCAATATTTATATGTAAACCATTAATATTTCCTAGAATGCTAATACCTTTACCAGCATCCGCCAACGCTCCAGAATAAACATTTCCACCAAAGCCGCCAGCATAACTTTGACCATTCACAGAATCTAAATTATATACAGCATAATAATCATTTTCACCACGTGAACCATTATCCACTGTTCCACTTTGGAAATCCGCTGCAAAACCACCGGCAACATCTGCTGTAACACTTCCACCATTCACAAAAGAAACCGTGCAATTTGTATATTTAGGAATTAAATATCCTACGGCATTTACTAAACCATTAGCCTCAATCAATGATTTAATTGAATTGTCATCAGCAACATCTGCTAGACCACCCGTTTTTGAAATAGCCACAAATCCTGAAGCATATCCGCCATCATCTGCAGCTTTCACTGATTTTAGATTTGTTACATGAGAATCCTCTACTTTAGTACTTCCACTTTTTGCGATAAAACCAGAAGCACTATAATCACGAACAGAATTAGAATCACGACTACCTTTTGCGTGGACCGTAAATCCAGCCGTAGTTCCATTTACATTTGTATCCTTAATTTTAACTTCAATAGCTTGTCCTAGAGAAAGCAAATTATTCAATTTCAATATATAATTCAAACCTAATAGATTAACAGTCAATCCACCATCTGTTCCAGCCAAATCACCAGGACCAGAAAGACCTATAAATCCGCCTACTAAGTTATTGCCTTCAGTAGAAGCTAAATTATTGATGCTAACAGTTGTTATCGAACCACCAATTGCATCTCCAAATCCACCGCCAACACGTTCATTTCCCGTAACAGTAAATCCACTTCCTGCACCATTTACATGAACATTATCTACCGTAAATGCAAGATAAGATGCAACACCAAGTGTTGTATTTAATAAACCAGCCACACTAGCTGTACCCATTGATCCAGCGATTCCACCAACATAATCATTTCCTTTAACACTGGATAATCCAGTTAAAGAGATATCAATCACTTGAACAGAACCAGCATCATAAACCTTATTTTTCCAATATGATATTTTCTGTAAATTATCCGAATTCGATTGAGCTATATATGCACCATTGCCTCGACCTGTAATACCACCAACATAGTCCTTACCACTAACTTGAAGTGAAGTATTTACAGAACATCCTAAGATATGTGATGGATTTACACCAGCAAGAGAAAGTAAAGATGAAGTTGCTCCAGGATTACTACTCAAAAGTTTTACAACAAGATCAACTACACCACCAAGTAAGTTATCTTTTGTGTCATCTTTACCTAGGTCAGCAGCCCATCCTAGTGATGCAATTCCTGCAAAACCACCAGCATAATTTCCAGAAGCCGTTACAGTAAGTGCATTATCCGATTTGACATTACAATTGACAGTTGATGCATTGGCCAATCCTCCGGCAAAACCACCAATATAACTTTCACCAGAAGCAGCCACAACCGCATTATTTAACGAACAATTTAGAAGTAAACTTTCCGTATTCATCTTAGGAAGTTTTGTCTCTATATCCAATGCCCCAGATAACGTTCCTTCAATCACGTCATCACGAGCTAGACCAACAAAGCCACCTACAAAATTCTTTCCACTAATTGTATTCGTACCACCTGTTACAGAACAACTCTCTACAATAGCACCCTTTTGCATACCAATAAATCCACCGGCATATTCTTTATCGGATGCGGTTGAAATCGTTAAACCATTTACATTACAATTCACTATCTTCGGATTGATATATCCTGTTGGAATTAACTTTCCTAAAGGAATTGCGTTCCCTAATAGAATCTTAATTAAATCACCTAAGCCCAAACCTGGAATGACATTTAAAATATTTGTTAATAATTTAACCAAATCCCCTAAAGCATTCGATAATCCATCGTATTGAGTGGAACCAACGGCATATCCAACAAAGCCACCTGTATAGCTATTCACATTTTTTACATTTGCATTATTGACTTCAATATTTGAAATTTCAACCTGCCCTTCAACTCGCCCAGCAATTGCTCCAGTTGATAAAGCTGTAGGATCTTTTTTACGTGCATCTAAAACATCACCTAATGTTTTGCCTAAATCAATTTTCACTTGCCCAAAAGTTAAAATAAATGTTAATCCACTCAACAATCCACCCAATAACGTTCCTAGAGTCTTTGTAAGTGCACTTACTAATGTGTCTGGATAATAAGTTTCATTTGTTGTTGTATGAACTGTTAGATTATCAAATTGAATATTAGATACCTTTACCAATCCTTTACTAAGACCAATATCCTTTTCACTTACTTCACTTGATATTGTTGAAAAGAATCCAGCACCCATTTGTTCACCAACATTAATCTTAGTTGATTGATTTACAGTTACGTTTGAAATTACTGGCTTGTCGATTGTGTTTATAACACCATCTTTCCAAAGCCCGCCTTTTTCTGCAGATTTAGCACCAATCATTGTGCCTTGGAAAGTAAGTGGAGTCCAATTTGAACTACCTAAATCAATGTCACGGAAAATTATATAGTTAGCATTAGCAGAATAAGTTTGTCCTGTCATATTATCTATATCTAAATCAGGATCAATTTTACCTGTGTTTTGATTTACACCACATCTACCTCTAGGGTGTATTCCTTCAGCGCTAAGCTTACTATCTTTCTCTAAAATTGTGCCAAATGTGAAATCTTGTTTTCCGTTTTGTCCCTGCTTTAAGTCGGCATCGCCACCATAAAGCATGATAGAGTTACCTTTTCCATCTTTGTCTATTTTCCAAGACACACCCTTATGAACTGCTTGATAGACTGCACCATAAACAGTTTTGCCACTGCCAATTGCACGTAATTGCTCTTCATTCCCAATTAAGATATAGGTTTTATCACCAATTGTTTTTACAACCTGCCCCTTAAAGTCACGTCCTTCAGTATCTGTAGTATCAGGATCTATACTTAATTGATCTGCAACTAATTCAGGCTTGTCTGAACTAAAGTTCTTTGAAATGACATAATTATGATCTTTACTGTAAGTTAAATAATCCTTACCTTCTCCATTTGGATAGATCATTTGTCCCATACCAAACTGTGGTGCATCATAATCCAATGACATTACAGGCTCTTTATCTGAATCTTCTTTTTCTAGAACCATTAATTGATATGGATTATAAATATAGATCGTATCTGTTTTCTTATCATACAAAATAGGAGTTTCATCTTCTTTGATTGCTTCTCCCTCTATCTTTCCTGTAAAGTCATCCTTTACATTCCAAATTGATTTTGTATCCATTTTGATTTCATTCATCAATAGATACTGAGCATCCTTACCATAAGTAAGTTGAGTTCCTTCATTTACTACAATGTCTCCAGTTCCAATATCCCCATCTTTATCTTTTGTATAGACAAAGGCATCTGAACCTATTTGTTTCAACTGTTCATAATTGTAAATAAGAATTTTTCCATCTTTATAATATTCATCCAATTTCTCTGTTGTCTGTGGAACATCCTGAACTTCTTGCACTTCACTTGTTTCTGGAGTTGTTTCTTGTACAACCTCTTCTGTAGGAGTATCCTCTGTTTCTTCAGCACTTACCATATGAATCTGCGTAATAAAGGTAGCCATGCAAAGAATGCATACAAGAAAATTGGATGTTAACTTTCTTATCCTTCTCATACAGCTTCCCTCTCACTTCTTTTTATCCAATTGTTTTGGCTTGAAACCTTTTTAAAGCAATGAAGCAATTCGTCCGAAAACTTGCCACACTCACCATTCAAAATCATTTGTACGGCTTGGTCATGTTCTAGCTTTTTCTTATATGGACGAACACTAATAAGGGCATCATAGGCATCTACTAAACCTACGACTTGTGCACACAAAGGAATATCTTCACCCTTTAATCCATCAGGATATCCTGTACCATCATATCTTTCATGATGATGTCTACAGATTTCATAACTATATTGATTCAATTTTTCTGTTGTTAATCCTTTTGGAAATCTCTGTGTCATTTCAGCACCAACCAAAGGATGCTGCTTTACAATATCCATCTCTTCTTTTGTTAATTTTCCTGGCTTATTCAAAATTTCAATTGGAACACGAACCTTACCAATATCATGAATAGGTGCTAAATGAGACACAATCTCAATATCTTCGTCTGTAATCCCATATTTTGGATAATCCTTTTGAAGTTGAAGATACATCTGTTGCGTATAAAAACTAATATCATCGTGATATTCTTTGTCCACTACATTATTATGATTTAATACCGCTACTAAAAGAGTTACCATGTCCCAATATTGCTTCAACATGACCTTCTCTTTATTTCTTAATTCCTGCTCCATACTTACAATGGTATTTTGGAAAATCTTATTATTATGCAATGTGATTATTGCCTTATGATTATCAGTATCCACATATTTCTTGGCTTCCATCCAAATATAAGAATCCTTGTTCAATCTACGATATGGAAGATCTTCTTCTATGCAAGAATCCACTTTCTTTAGTTCGTTCAGCAATAAGAAAGATACAATCTTTTCTTGATCCGATTCATAGACAAACCGATTTACATAGTTTTTTATAAATTCATCATAACTATCTATAATCTCAGATTGATCATATACATCCTGATTATGTGAATATACACACTCATAACTGTTCTTCTTTAGATTGACTTTTAATACAACATAGAAACGACCAAAATATTCATCTTTTCCAGGACGAATCAAATCCGATACTTTTATATTTTCTAATTTATTATTATATGTGTTTTGTACATCCAACAAGACCTTGTGTACTCTGCAATGGTTTACGGCGTTTCTAGAACAAAAACCATCTCTTTCTAAACAACGATTAATAGCCATTGTTTCTTCCATACAAGAAACGATTTCCTTTAAAGAAATATCCTCTGCTCTTTTAGCAAGTGTATAACCACCCTTTACGCCTTCTAAAGCTACTATAATATGTGCGTCTTTTAATTTCTTAGCGACTTTAGGAATATATGTAGATGCAATGTATAGCTGTTTCGATAACTCAGTAGTAGAGATCATCCCATTATGCGTTGCTAAATAACATACAATTCGTATCGCATAATCAGTCGAACTCTTCAGCTGCATTGCTTTACCTCACTTTAACTAAACTCTATATAGTCTTAGTTTATATTAAAAAAATTGCGTATTTATAACTACAACGTTATTATAACCTCAATCAATTTTTAATATAATGTACAAAATATGTAAGGATTTTTGCACTTTATTGTAAAAAACGTTCCAATCAGAACATTTTCATTTGATAACCATAAAAAAGAGAACCATATCGACTATATAAAAATAGTTGGGGTTTAGATCTGCTTTAAGATTACATAGGGCAGTG
>OBKS01001251.1_pt1 | contig 18850 bp, 21 predicted proteins | sample 1517381 | NCBI WGS metagenome assembly OBKS01 (sample SAMN04571686, study PRJEB22368) | human gut metagenome | biome: human gut; material: stool | host: Homo sapiens | place: Luxembourg | collected 2012-08-03 | reverse complement strand
TCGAGTCGCTCGAGGGTATCCCGGTCTGCGGCAGCGCCGGTGACCAGGCAGCCGCCCTGCTGGGCCAGGCGTGCATCGTGCCGGGCCAGGCAAAAAATACGTACGGCACCGGCTGCTTCACGCTCATGAACACCGGCAGCAAATCCGTGCGCAGCGTCAGCGGCCTGGTCACGAGCGTTGCGTGGTCGGTCAACGGTAAGACGACCTATGCGCTCGAGGGCAGCGTGTTCAATGCCGGCAGCTCCATCCAGTGGCTGCGCGACGAGCTCGGCCTGATCGGCACGGCACACGAGTGCGACATTCTGGCCGAGAGCGTGCCGGATAACGGCGGCGTGTACCTCGTGTCCGCGTTCACCGGTCTCGGCGCACCGCGCTGGGATATGTACGCCCGCGGTGCGATCGTTGGTCTGACGCGCGGCAGCAACAAGGCGCATATTGCCCGTGCTACGCTCGAGGGCATCGCCTATCAGGTCAAAGACCTGCTTGATGCCATGCAGGTCGATGCCGAGAGCCCGATCTCCGTCCTGCGTGTGGACGGCGGCGCGTCCGTCAGTTCGTTCCTGATGCAGTTCCAGGCGGATATGCTGCGCGTGCCGATTGACCGGCCGAAGCTGGTCGAGACGACGGCGTTCGGCGCGGCGTTCCTCGCAGGTCTTGCCTGCGGCGTCTGGGAGAGCGTGGATGACATTGCGCTCCTGCGTCAGTCTGACCGTATTTTCAAACCCGAAATGGATGCCGAACAGGCAAAGCAGTATCACGATAACTGGCTGCGCGCCGTCGGCAGAGCAGAGAAGTGGAGCCAGGAGTGAACCGGAACCTGTTTTTTACCCCAACCGATATTCTATTGCCGGCGCATGCGGATATGCGGCGTTGGAGCGTCATCGCCTGTGACCAGTTCACGGCGGATGCCGGCTATTGGCAGACGGTGCAGGACACCGTCGGCGACGCGCCGTCGACTCTGCGGCTGATGCTGCCGGAGTTTTACCTCGGCAAGTGCGATGAGGCCGCGGCAACGCGCGAGATCCAGCAGACCATGCATCGTTATCTCGACGACGGCGTGTTCCGCACCGTGCCGCACAGTCTCGTGCTCGTGCAGCGCACGCTGCCGGGCGGCGCCATGCGCTGCGGTATTGTCGGCGCACTCGATCTGGAGGCGTATGATTACGCGCCGGATTCTGTCACGCCCATCCGCGCCACGGAGGGCACGGTCGCCTCGCGTCTGCCAGCGCGCGTGCGCATCCGCGCGGCGGCGGCACTGGAGATGCCGCACATCATGGTGTTTTACAGCGATCCGGACGATGCAATCTTCCGGGACGCGCAGGCAGCTGCCAGCGAAACACTGTATGATTTCGATCTCATGTCCGGCGGAGGTCATGTTCGCGGTCTGCGCGTTGCGGGCGCGGATGCGGATGCGCTTTCTGCGCGCCTGTGCGCGACCGGTGTCGGCACGGACAGTGCACACCCCATGCGCTTTGCCATCGCTGACGGCAACCACAGTCTGGCGGCGGCCCGTCTGTGCTGGCTGGAAAAGAAACAGTCGCTCACGCCCGAGCAGGCGGCGGTCGATCCTGCGCGCTATGCGCTCGTAGAACTCGTGAATCTGCACAGCCCCGCCGTGACGATTGAGCCCATCCATCGCGTGCTTTTCGGGACCGATGCGTCCAAATGGATGCAGGCGGCGGAAGCGGCGCTGGCATCCGCGGACGGCAGCGGCTATGCGATTTCTCTGATTGCCGGAAACCAGCGCCGGGACATCCTCGCCAAAGGTGCGTCCCTCGGCGAAGCGATTGCCGCGATGGACACGTTCTGCGCGGCCTATCTCGCGGAAAACGGCGGCACGGTCGATTACATCCACGGCGACGATGAGGCGCTCGGCCTCGCGGCCGGTGACGGCTGCTGCGGCATCCTCATGCCGCGTATGGACAAGGCGGAGCTCTTCACGTCTGTGCTGCACTCCGGCCCGTTCCCGAAAAAGAGCTTTTCCATCGGCCTCGGCGCGGACAAGCGCTATTACCTCGAGTGCCGCAAACTGTAATTTATAAATATCCCCCACAAGAGACAGCCAATCGGCTGTCTCTTTTTTTGTTCTGCCGCGCGTGGTGCGTGCATAGGATGTGGCAGAACAAAAGAGGAGGAACCACCATGATCTTCACAAATCAGGCGCTGGCGCTGTTTCCACCGGCGCTGGGACAGGCCATTGCGCACACGCAGCGTGACCGGCAGGAACTCGTGGAGGAGATCTGCTGCCGCATCGGGCAGGTGCCCGTGCTGCTGACGCAGGCGCACGTGTACCCCGCGGAATGCCGTGCGATCCTCGCGGGCGATCTGGACTATCTGCTCGAGCGCGCGACGGGTGCGTCCGTCTATGCGGCCGGGGAGCAGATCCGACAGGGGTACTTACAGACGGCCGGCGGCTGCCGGGTCGGACTTTGCGGCTGCGCTTACGGACAGGCTGCCGGGCAGATTGACGGCATCCGGCAGCTGAGCTCCGTGTCTGTGCGCATTCCGCACGCAGTGCCCGGCTGCGCCGATGTGATCTTGCCGCAGCTGCGCAAGGATGGGTTTTGCAGCACGCTCATCCTCTCGCCGCCCGGAAACGGGAAAACGACGCTGCTGCGCGAGTGCGTGCGCCGCCTGTCTGATCTGGGCACGCGCATCTCGCTCATGGACGAGCGCGGCGAGATCGCGGCCGCGCACCGCAGTTTGACGTCGGGGCGAATACGGACGTGATGACCGGCGGCCAGAAGGCGGCATGCTGCATGATGCTCCTGCGCGCCATGCGGCCGGACGTGCTGGCGTTTGACGAGATCAGCGCGCCGGAGGACATTGAGGCTATCCGCATCGCTGCCGGCTGCGGCGTCGCGCTGCTGGCAACGGCGCATGCACAGAGCGTCGCGGCGCTGCGGCACCGGGCGCTGTACCGCGCACTGCTGGACGAGCATATTTTCCGCCGCGCCGTGTGCATCACGCGCAGCGGCGGCGAGCGTGTCTATACCGTTGAGGACCTGACATGACATGGCTGCACTGGCTGGGGGCGGCGCTGCTGTTTCTGGGCAGCACAGCCGCCGGGTTCGCGCTGCGGCAGGAGCTGCGGCTGCGGCTGCGACAGTCTGAACCTGCTGCGCAGCGACATCGTCGGCCGCCTGCTGCCGCTGCCGGAGGCGCTGCGCCATCTGGCGGCGAGCGCGCCGGAGCCGCTGAGCACACAGTACGCCGTGCTCGCAGACAGCATCACGGACGGCGACCGGCCGTTTTCCGAGAGCTGGTCGGCTGCGTTTCAGGCGCTGGACATGCTTGCGCCCGATGTGTGTGCGGCGCTGCTGACGCTGGGCGAACAGCTTGGAAAGTATGATGCGCAGCTCCAGCGCTGTGCGCTGGACGCCTGCATAGAGACACTGCAGGCTGCTGCCGCACGGATGCAGACGGACACAGCACAGCGCGGCAAACTGTTTTGCGGTCTCGGCGCGACGCTCGGTCTGCTCGCCGCCGTGGCGCTGTTTTGATTCCACAGGAGGCGCTTATGGACGTTGACCTTGTCTTTAAGATCGCGGCGATCGGGATCCTGGTCGCCGTGCTCAATATTCTGCTCTCGCGCGCCGGGCGCGACGAACAGGCGCTCATGACGACCATTGCCGGGCTTGTTGTGGTGCTGGTACTGGTGATCCAGAAGATCAGCGAGCTGTTCGACCTGATCAAGAGCCTGTTTTCCTTGTGATGGAGCCGGTCTTTCAGGCGATCATCATCGTGGTCATTGCCGCCGCTGCCGCCGCAACGGTCTATAAGACCGTGCCGGGCATGTCACTTTTGCTGAGCATCGCGGCGGCGCTGCTGGCGCTGCTTTTGTGCATCGGCCTGCTGGAGCCGCTGGCGGCGTTTTTCCGCGATGCGATTGCGCTCAGCGGCCTGTCCGGCGTCTACACCGGACCGCTGCTCAAGTGCATGACCATCAGTATCCTGACAATGATCGGGGAGAGCCTCTGCAAGGACGCCGGACAGGCTGCCGGCGCCTGTGCGGTACAGCTCGTGGGCGTGGCGGCCGCGCTGTATGCCGCGCTGCCGCTGATGCGCACATTTTTGACCATGATCGGAGAATGCCTATGAAAAAGCGGCTGCTTATGCTTCTGGCCGTGCTGCTGGTATTGGTAGCGTGCACGCCGGGGGCGCTTGCCTACGATGTTGCGGCCGAGCAGGCGGAGGATTTCGGCACGGAATCATTGGAATCCTCACTCCCGGAGCAGGCTTACGATGCCTTTGGCGCACTGTCCGTTGCGGATGCCGCGCAGCCGCAGTCCCTGCTCGCAAAGTTGTGGGCCTATATGCTGCGCGAGAGCGGGGGAGCCGTCGCATCGGCGGCACGCAACGCGGCGCTGCTGCTGGCAGTCGTGTTCCTGTCGGCCCTTTGCGCGTCTCTCTCGGCGAGCGGCGCCTGCGTAAAAGTCACGCAGATGGCCGGCACGGTGGCGGTCGCTGCGCTGAGCGTCACCCACGTGACCTCGTGCATCACCGCGGCAGCAACGCGCTGACAACACTGCGTGACTTTTCCAAGATCCTGCTGCCGAGCATGTGCGCCGCTGCGGCGGCAAGCGGCGCAGCGACGTCGGCGGCAGCAAAATATGCGGCGACGTCATTGTTTCTGGACGTGCTCCTGTCCGCCGAGACGGCAGTGCTCCTGCCACTTCTTTATTTGTACGCGGGTACAGTCATCTGCGGCACGACGCTCGAAAACGACGTGCTCACGTCCCTCAGCGGCCTGCTGCGCAAGGCGTTCCGGCTGCTAATCATCGGCTTTGCAAGCGTGTTCACGCTCTACCTGTCGCTGACGGGCATCCTCACCGGCTCGGCAGATGCAGCCGCGGCCAAGGCGGTCAAGACGGCCGTCTCTGCCGCGCTCCCGGTCGTCGGCAGCATCGTGGCCGATGCGGCGTCCACGGTCACCTCCAGCGCTGCGATCCTGCGCAGCGGCATCGGCATCGTCGGCGTCATCAGTGTCGCCGCGGTGTGCGTCACGCCGTATCTCCAGCTTGCCGTGCATTATGTTTTGTACAAGCTCGCGGCCGGTATCGCCGAGTCCTTTGCGGACAAGCGCGTCGGCCGGCTGATCGACGGTTTTGCGGATGTGTACGGCTTCCTGCTGGGGATGGTCGGCGTGGCGTCGCTCATTTTGTTTCTCTCGATCGTGTCGAGTATGAAGGCGGTGACGGGATGATGGAATCTGCACGTGCCTGGCTGCTCAGCCTGGCCGGTGTGGCGCTGCTGACGGCGCTGGCGTCGCTGTTTCCGACGTCGGAGAGCCTGCGGCGTATCACGAAGCTGGCCGGCGGCATTGCGCTCACGTGCCTACTGTTCTCACCGCTGGTGACGTTTGATTATGACGCCTATGCCGCTGCGCTGCAGGACTATCATGTCTCGGTGTCAACAGACGGCGCGGTGTCAGACAGCAGCGAGCGTTTGCAGCGCACGGTCATAGAATCGGAAATGCGCACATATATATTGGACAAAGCCGCGCAGTGCGGCGCCGCACTCGACGATGCGCAGGTCACACTGCAGTGGAGCACTGACGGTTATTGGTATCCGCAGTCCGTCCGCCTGATCACATCCGGGCCGGCAGCAGAAAACAGCCGCCTGGCGCAGATTATTGAGGCCGACCTCGGGATTCCGCGCACGCGGCAGGAATGGAGCAGCACATCATGAACACACGAAAACTCAGCGCTTTCGCAGCCAAGTACAAATACGTTCTCATCATTCTGCTCGCGGGGGTGGTTCTGCTCCTGCTGCCGACCGGCAGCAAGGCAAAGGTAAAGACAGTGCAGGCATCGGCCGCTTCCGAACAGACCCAGACGCAGACCATCCAGGCGGAGGAGCAGCGCCTCACACAGCTGCTGCAGCAGATCAACGGCGCCGGACAAGTGCAGGTGCTGCTATCCTACCGCTGCTCGGCAGAGCGGGAGCTGGCGACGGATGATTCGGGAGAGCCGACCATCATCTCCGCCGGCGGAGGGGCACAGGAGGCAGTGGAGCTCAAGACGGTCAGTCCGCAGTACCTTGGTGCGGTCGTCGTCTGCGACGGGGCAGACTCGCCGCAGGTGCAGCTCGCTGTTACGCTGGCAGTGGCACAGTTTACCGGCCTGAGCACGGATCACATTTCCGTTCTCAGAAAGCAGCCGGATTCGCAATCTAAATAACGGGAGGGCGACTATGAAAAAAACCAAACGAAACATTGCGATCATTGTGGTGCTGCTGTTTGTCTGCGCCGCGATCTACTTTAACTGGTCGTACAACACCCAGTGGGGGAAAGCGGACGCCGAAATGGCCGCTGCCGAGGACGCCGCCACGGCGGCGGTCAAGGCGGAGGAGGACGCGGCCGCAGCGTCGGCGTCGGCCTCCGATGATTACTTTGCCATGGCGCGCCTGACGCGCCAGCAGTCGCGCGACGAGGCGCTGTCGCTGCTCAAATCGGCCTCGACGGCCGAGGGTGCTTCACAGGCAACGATCGACAGCGCCATGAGCGCCATCTCTGCCATGGCGAGCGATTCCATGACCGAGACGCAGATCGAAAATCTCCTGCTGGCCAAGGATTTTTCCGAGTGCGTGGTCTATATTACCGATGAGGGCATCACGGTCGCTGTGCCAGCACCAGCCGACGGGCTGAGCACGGCGCAGGTCGCCACGATCACGGACACCATCGTCAAAGAGACGGACTATACCGCGCCGCAGATCAAGGTCATCGAGGTCAAGGCCGATGCGCAGGACGCGCAGTAAATAATGTAGGTTGCATAAGACAGCGCCCCGCTTCCCGCAAGCGGGGCGCTGTCTTGTACACAAATATGAAAGCCGGACGCGAGCAACGCCTGAAAATTCGTCATATTGTCTCACATTGATTTATTAAAATTTCTTGACCAAATATATTTGTGAATATATACTTCTTACAGAGAAAGTGTACCTGTGCGAAGGTGCATCCGTAAAGAGATAGATTTGATAGAAAGAAGATGACGTATGAAAAAACGTGTTCTTTGTCTCATCCTCGCTGTGATCATGGTCGCCTGCCTGCTGCCGACGGCGGCCTTTGCCTCGACCAACGGCAAAACAGCGGACGATGCGATCAACTGGGTCAGAAGCCTGAACGGGCAACCCGTTGGCAGCGGCGAGTGCGTGGCGCTGATCACCGCCTACTATTCGTTTCTCGGCCAGCAGCCTTCCAGAGGCGATGGCAAGGAATACTGGACGAATGACCTCCCCGCTGGCTGGACGAGAATTCCCAATGCCCAGCCGCAGAAGGGTGACATTCTGGTCTACGGATGGTCTGCTAAGAACCCGGCTGGCCATGTTGCGATCTATGAATCGGATTATGAAACCTGGCACCAGAATTTCAGTGATAAGCGCTATGTCGTCAAGGTTACACAATTCAGATACGACAAATTTGATAATCCGTATCTCGGCGTCATCCGCCCGGATTTCTCCAGCGCTGTGTACAAGCCGGATTTTATCGACATCGGCACGAATATCTACCGTTATATCATCCGCGCGGACAAATGGATGCCCACCGGAACGTGCTATGACCAAAACGCAAAGCAGGATGTGAAAATCGTAAACTCCGGCTCGTCTGACCCGAATATGATCTGGTTATTTACCCGCATGGGCAATGACAATAGCTATGTGATCCAGAATGCATACAACAACTACTACCTCTGCTACGAGGGAAATTGCGCATCGCAGGCGAAAATCACGACAAGCAGTAAGCTGACCTCGAGCTGCTATTGGTATGTTGCTTACTACAATGGCCTCTGCAAGCTGGTGGCGAAGGACTCGGTCGCGTCCGGCAATTGGCTTGTGGTGGACTGCACAGGCGGTTATGCGACTCCCGGCACGCAGCTCCAGCTGTATGCAAACTGGGGACCTCATGACAGCAACGGCAATGCGCAGTTGTTTAACATCTACACCGTGGAGAACTATCAGAAGCCGTCCACGCCTCCCAAGGTCGAGATCACGGCACCGTCCGTGGTCACTGTGGACGAGGAATTTACGATCAGCTGGACGGAAAGCCCGCTTCAGGGCAAATATGATCAGAGAGAATATATGGTGCATATCCGCAAAGACGGCTCCGGATATAAAACCATTTACACGACCGATACAAGCGTAACAGTATCGATCAATTGGCCCGGCGACTGCACAGTGGCAGTGTGGGCATACAACACAAAATACCAAAACTATTCGTCAAATAGCTCGGCGTATTTCCGCTGCAACCGGGCGACCGCGCACGAGCACAGTTACACTGCTGTTGTCACAGATCCGACTTGCACGGCCAAGGGCTACACGACGCACACCTGCTCCTGCGGCGACAGTTATGTGGACACTTACACGGACGCGCTCGGCCACGCATGGGACGGCGGCACGGTGACCAAGCAGCCGACTGCAACAGAGACCGGCATCAAGACCTACACCTGCACCCGCTGCAGCGCGACGAAAACGGAGACCATTCCGGCCGGCAGCTGTCCGAGTGCCGGGTTCACGGATGTACCGGACGAGGGCAACTGGGCGCACGCCGGAATCGACTACTGTGTGGCCAGCGGCCTGATGTCCGGCGTCGGCGGCAATCTGTTCGCGCCGAAGATGACGACGACGCGCGCGCAGATCGTCCAGATCCTCTATAATCTCGAGGGCGAGCCGAAAGTTTCCGGAACCATGCCGTTTACCGACCTGACGCAGAACTGGTACAAGGATGCGGTGCTCTGGGCGTACCAGACCGGGGTCGTCTCCGGTACGTCTGCCACGACGTTTGCGCCCGACCTGCCGGTGACGCGTGAGCAGATCGCCGTCATCCTCATGGGCTATGCGGTGAAGGTGCTCGGTGTGACGCGTACCTGGACGCCTGCCGACCTGAGCGTCTACCCGGACGCGGGCAGCGTGTCCGACTGGGCAAAGGACGCGCTGGCAGACGCCGTGACGCTGGGCCTGATCTCCGGCGCAAGCAATGATGGTCAGACCCTCCTCAACCCGCAGGGCAGCGCGACCCGTGAACAGGTCGCGACGATCCTGATGGCGTTTTGCAAGAACGTGAAAAAGTAATACAGCTTTTCGGATGCACCCTGCAAAGATTGCGGGGTGCATCTTTTTGCCGGACGGAAAACATTTTTCTTTCTTTTTGCCGCTGCACGTGGTACACTATACTGTACAATTTTATCAGGAGGTATTTTTCTATGCCGGAAAATTATATTACTTGCCAGGATGAAAAGGGCAGCATCAATATCTCTGAGGACGTCGTTGCCGCCATGGTGCGCGCAGCGATCACGGAAGTGGACGGCGTCGCCGGTGTTGCGACCTCTACCGGTACGGAGCTGGCCGAGCTGCTCGGCATCAAGTCCGCCGCCAAGGGCATCAAGGTGCAGATCGTGGACGGCACGATGACGGTCGATACGATCATCACGGTGCGCTATGGTTGCAGCGTTGTGGCGGTCGCGAAGGCCGTGCAGGAATCGGTCACGAGTGCGGTTGAGTCCATGACCGGCATGGGCAAGCCCATTGTCAACGTGCACGTGTCCGGCGTGGCTTTTGACAAATAAAAAGAAGCAGGAGAAATCACTATGACAAGAACGGTTGCGCGTGAGATCGCAATCCAGCTCAGCTTTGCCGCGCAGCTCGCCGGGGATGACGCCCGCGAGACGGCGGATACCTTCTTCAGCCGGGAATACTTTGCGACGCTGGCGGAGGAGGATCCGCTGTTTCAGGAGTATCCGGACGAGAAGCAGCTCGACTATATCCGCCGTCTGACCGGCCTGGTCTATGACCATATGTACGAGCTCAACCACATGATTGAGAAATATGCCCGCGGCTGGCGGCTGGAGCGCATTTCCCGCGTCGCTGCGGCGATCATGCGCTGCGCCATGTGCGAGATCCTCTATATGGACGACGTGCCGAACGCCGCCGCGATCAACGAGGCGGTGGAGCTGGCCAAGGGCTACGAGGAGCCGGAGACGGTCGCGTTTATCAACGGCGTGCTCGGCAGCTTCGTGCGCGGCGAGGTCGAGCCAGAAGCCGAAGCGGAAAAGACAACTGCTGAGGAACCGGCTGCCGAGCCAGAACAGGCGCCCGAGAACGGCGCCGAAGGCTGACATGGCGCGTACATCCTTTACCGTAACGGAGCTCAACGCCCACATCAAGCAGCTGCTGGATGCGGACGCGCTGCTCGGCAATGTCTGCGTGACGGGGGAACTGTCCAACTACAAGGTCTATCCGTCCGGCCACCACTATTTCACGCTCAAGGACGCCGAGAGCAGTCTGCGGTGCGTGATGTTTCGCAGCAGCGCGCAGTCGCTGCGCTTTCGTCCGGCGAGCGGTATGAGCGTCGCGGCGGTCGGCCGCATCGCGGTCTATCCGCGCGACGGCGCGTACCAGCTCTACTGCACGCGGCTCATACCGGGCGGCGTGGGCGACCTGTATGCCGCTTATGAGCAGCTCAAGGAACAGCTGCAGAAAGAGGGCCTGTTTGACCGCGCGCACAAAAAGCCGCTGCCGGCATTTCCGCAGCGGATCGCTGTGATCACTTCGTCGGCGGGCGCGGCCGTGCGTGATATTATCCGCGTGCTCGGCAAGCGCTGGCCCGCCAGCAAGGTCGTGCTGCTGCCCGTGCGCGTGCAGGGGACGGAGGCGCCGGCGGAGATCGCCGGCGCCATCCGGTATGCCAATCGCTATCAGGTTGGCGACCTGATCATCACTGGCCGCGGCGGCGGTTCGATCGAGGACCTGTGGGCGTTTAATGACGAGCGGGTCGCGCGTGCGATCTATGATTCGGACATCCCGGTCATATCTGCCGTCGGACACGAACCGGATGTGACGATCTCGGACTTCGTGGCCGATCTGCGCGCCGCAACGCCGTCGAACGCGGCGGAGCTGGCCGTGCCGAATGCGGAGGATATCCGCGAAACGCTGCGCGGATATGACATCCACATGGTGCAGGCGATGCGCAAACAGATGACGCAGCGCCGCACCGCACTGCAGAATCTGGCCGGCCGCCGTGTGCTGCAGTCACCGGCTGCTTATTTTGACCTCCGGCGCGTGGAGCTGGACTACACCCGCAGCCGCCTGACGGCGGCAGGGGAACACTGGCTCGCTGTGCGCAGACATGACTTTGCGCAGTACGCAGCGGCGCTGGATGCGATGAGTCCGCTGAAAGTACTTGCCCGCGGCTACGCCGTGGCAACGGATGCCGACGGTGCGGTGCTCCGCTCAGCGGCGCAGACACAACCCGGCGACACGATCCGCGTACAGCTTCAGGACGGTGCGCTGCACTGCACCGTGAACAACAGGGAGGGTGCCCATGGCAAAACAGAAACTGACCTTTGAAGCGTCCATGCGGCGGCTGGACGAGATCGTCAAGCAGCTGGAAAAGGGCGATGTGCCGCTTGATGCGTCGCTGGCGCTGTTTGAGGAGGGATCACACCTGCTCGCGGCCTGCAACGAAATGCTGGATACGGCAGAGCAGAAGGTCGTGCAGCTCAAGAAAGGGAGTGACGGTGCGCCCGTCGAGCTCCCGTTTGAAACCGAGGAATGATACATGGATTATCAGGCACAGTATCAGGAATATAAAGCGCTCGCCGATGCGGCGCTCAATACTTATTTTGCGGACACGGCCATGTCCTATCACCGCCTTCTGGAGGCGATGCACTACAGCCTGACCGCTGGCGGCAAGCGTCTGCGCCCGGTACTGGTGCTCGCGTTCTGCGCCGCGTGCGGTGGGGACGTACGGGCTGCACTTCCGATCGCATGCGCGGTCGAGATGGTGCATACTTATTCGCTCATCCATGACGATCTGCCGTGCATGGATAACGATGACCTGCGCCGCGGAAAGCCGACGAACCACGTGATTTACGGTGAGTGCACGGCGACGCTTGCAGGCGACGCCCTGCAGGCAGAAGCGTTCCGCACGATCCTTTCGACGGACCTGCCGGTGGAAGTGCGCGCCGAGTGCGCGCGTCTGCTTGCGGAAGCCGCCGGTGAAAGCGGCATCTGCGGCGGTCAGCAGCTCGATATGGAGGGCGAGGGCAAGGTCCTCACGAAGGAGGAACTGATGGACATCAATGACCGTAAGACATCAGCGATGATCCACGCCGCCTGCCTCATGGGAGTGTCCTGCGGCGGCGGCAACGCGCAGCAGCACGCGGCTGCGGCGCAGTATGCCAAGGCGCTTGGTCTGGCATTCCAGATCCGTGACGACATGCTCGATGTCATCAGCACGGAGGCAGAGCTCGGCAAGCCCATCGGCTCGGATGCGCGCGAGGGGAAGAACACCTTCATGGCGCTCTATGGTCTGGAGCGCTGCAGCGCCTATGTGCACGAGCTGTCCGAGGAAGCGGCTGCGGCCGTGGACGGTGTGTTTGCGGACAGCGCTTTCCTGCGGCAGCTCGCCCGCTCACTGGCGGATCGGAAAAACTGACCCCATAAACCACCGGACTTCCGGTGAAAATACGAAAAGTGCCGGCTTACTCTTGTAAAGTCCGGCACTTTTTGTTATAGTATATCATGTATTATTATGCGTGAGGTATTCTGTTTTGAGTATATTAGAGCGAATCCATTCACCGGCCGACCTGAAGGCGCTGCCGGTGGAAGAAATTCCGGCACTGTGTGCGGAACTTCGTTCTTTCCTGGTCGAGAATCTTGCAAAGACCGGCGGGCATCTGGCGTCCAATCTCGGCGCGGTGGAGCTCACGGTCGCAATCGACCGTGTATTTAACACCGAAAACGACCGGCTCGTGTTCGACGTCGGTCATCAGAGTTACGTGCATAAGATCCTGACCGGGCGAAGAGAGGCGTTTACCACGCTGCGGCAGTTCGGCGGCATCGCCGGCTTCCCGAAGCCGGACGAGAGCGTGCACGATGCGTTTGTGGCCGGCCACGCCTCCACGTCGATCTCCGTCGCGCTGGGTATGGCCCGGGCGCGCACGCTCACGGGAGCGGACTATGACGTCATTGCCCTCGTCGGCGACGGCGCACTGACCGGCGGCCTGGCATATGAGGGCCTGTCGGACGCCGGGCAGAGCGGCGAGCCGATGGTCATTGTTCTCAACGATAACGGCATGTCCATTAACAAAAACGTCGGTGGCATGGCGACGCTGCTGTCCAAGCAGCGCGTGAAGCCGAGCTATCTGCACTTCAAGCAGTTTTACCGCAACACCGTCGGCAAGGCGCGCGGGCTGTATAAAGTACTGCACCGTGTGAAGGAGCGCGTGAAAGACCTCGTCCTGCCGAACAACATGTTCGACGATATGGGCTTTTACTATATTGGCCCGGTGGACGGGCACGATGAGCCGCAGCTGGAGAAGATGCTGCGCTGGGCACGCGATCTGCGCCAGCCGGTGCTGCTGCACGTCGTGACGCAAAAGGGCAAGGGCATCCCATATACGGAGCAGGCGCCGGAAAAATATCATGGCGTCAGCTCGTTCGACCCAGTGACCGGCGCGCTGCCGGCATCCAAGCCGGACTTTTCGCATGTATTCGGCGAAACACTCTCACAGCTGGCGGACGAGGATCCGACGGTCGTCGCCATCACGGCGGCCATGCTGACCGGCACGGGCCTGACAGCCTTTTCCGAGCACCATCCTGACCGGCTCTATGATGTCGGCATTGCGGAAGGGCATGCGATCACGATGGCCAGCGGCATGGCCAAGCAGGGGCTCAAACCTGTTGCGGCGATTTACTCCAGCTTTCTGCAGCGCGCGTACGACATGCTCATCCACGACACGTCGCTGCAGCGGCTGCATCTGGTGCTCGGCGTTGACCGCGCCGGCATCGTCGGCAACGACGGCGATACGCACAACGGCTGCTTTGACATCAGTTATCTGAGCTCCGTGCCGTATATGCGCATCCTTTGCCCGGCGAGCTTCGCTGAGCTGCGCGTGATGCTGCGCAAGGCGGTGCTGGAGCTGGACGGCCCGGTCGCCGTGCGCTATCCGCGCGGCGGTGAGGGCGCTTATCAGGACTGTCATCCGGAGCCCGTCGCGGTTTTACGGGAAGGCAGCGATCTGACGATTCTGACCTACGGCATTGTCATCAACGATGTGCTGCAGGCGGCAGAGCAGCTTGCACAGCAAGGCATTTCAGCCGAAGTGATCAAGCTCGCACAGATCGCGCCGCTGGAATGGACACCAGTACTTGCGTCCTTACACAAGACGGGGCGGCTGCTGGCTGTCGAGGACGTCTGCGCAGCCAACTGTGTTGGCGAGCAGGTGCTCTCCGCGGCAGAACAGGCCGGCATCACGCTGAAAGCAGCGCGGCTGCTGAATCTTGGCAACGGCATCATCCCGCACGGCGCGCCGGATGTGCTCAAAGCAGCATACGGCCTAGACGCCCGGGCGATCACTGTCGCCGCGCAGGCGATGCGCTCCGACGAGAGAGGGGAGAACGGCGCATGAAGAAGGTACGACTCGATCAGCTTGTTTTTGATCAGGGTTTTAGTGAGAGCCGCGAGCGCGCGAAGGCAATCATCATGAGCGGCGTGGTCTATGTCAACGGTCAGCGCGCGGACAAGCCCGGCGCGCAGGTCGCACCCGATGTGAAAATCGAGGTGCGCGGCAACACGCTGCCCTATGTCAGCCGCGGCGGCTTCAAATTGGAAAAGGCGCTCAAGGTATTTCCGGTCGATCCCACCGGTCTGACGTGCATCGACTGTGGCGCCTCGACCGGCGGCTTCACGGATGTGCTGCTGCAAAACGGCGCGGCAAAGGTCTATGCCGTCGATGTCGGCTACGGCCAGCTGGCCTGGAGCCTGCGCAACGATCCGCGCGTGATCTCCAAGGAGCGCACAAACGTGCGCTATATCACAAGCGATCAGATCCCGGAACCGCTGGATCTCGCAGTCATGGATCTGTCGTTCATCTCCGTGAAACTTATCCTGCCGGCGGTCTGTCCACTGCTGAAAGACGACGCTGCAGTCGTCTGCCTTATCAAGCCGCAGTTTGAGGCCGGGCGCGAAGAGGTCGGCAAAAAAGGCGTCGTCCGGGATCCGAAAGTGCATCTGGAGGTGCTCGAGAGCTTTCTGGACTTTGTGCCCGGTGCGGGCTTTACCGTCATGGGGCTGGACTATTCGCCCATCAAGGGCCCGGAGGGCAACATTGAGTACCTTGGCTACCTGCGCAAGGGGACGCACCCTGCGCCGGAGCTGGATCCGGCGGCTGTTGTGGAACAATCGCACGGTGCGCTGGCCCACGGAAAAGAGAGCAGCGTATGAAACATATTGTCATTGCGGCCAATCCATATCGGGACAGCGGATTACAAAAAGCGCTGTCGGTTTATCGGATGCTCACGGAGCACGGCCATCAGGTCATCGTCTCGCCGGTGTTTGCGCCGAAAGCCTATCTGCCGGAGAATATCCCGGTGCAGCTGCTGGAGCAGGCGGCTCAGGACGCCGCACTCATCATCGTCATGGGCGGCGATGGGACGATCCTGCATGTTGCAGTCACACTTCGCGACCACGCGATCCCGATCATCGGTGTGAACTTCGGCGGCAAGGGATTTCTGGCCGGTCTGGAGGAAGACGAGCTGGACATGCTGCTCGAGATTGCGGACGGGAAATATACCATCAGCCGGCGCATGATGCTCGATGTGGAGCTCGTGCGCAATGAGCGGACCATCTGCACGCAGTCGGTGCTCAACGACGTGGTCATTCACGGCGGGCACGTAGACTGCATCTGTGTGACCGCTTATGGTGACGGCGTACCCATCACGCGCTTTAACGGTGACGGTATCATCGTCGCCACGCCGACCGGTTCCACGGCCTACTCCATGTCGGCCGGCGGCCCGCTCGTCGAGCCGGAAAATGAAAACATCATCATGACGCCCATCTGCGCGCACAGTCTGGCCGGAAAATCCTTTGTGCTTGCGCCCGGGCGGCAGATCACAATCGTGCCGGAGCGGATCCATGACCGGCCGGCCATTCTTGTGGCGGACGGTGGGGACAGCATCGCACTCATCCGCGGCGACCAGATCCGCATCCGCAGATCGGACAATTACACGCTGCTGGCAGATACCGGCATCCGCAGCTTTTATGAAACGGCTTTTGGCAAGCTGACAGACAGACTATGAGGAGGGACGACGTGAAATCCACCAGACAAAACATCATTTTGCAGATCATTGCAGAGCAGGAAATCGAGACGCAAAACCAGCTCATGGATGTGCTGGCACAGCACGGCGTTCCGAGTACGCAGGCGACGCTGTCACGCGATATCAAGGAGCTGCACCTGACGAAAACCCTCTCGCCGAGCGGGAAATACCGCTACGCCGCACCGGCGGCGGACGAATTTCCCGGCTACGACGAGCGGCTGAAAAAAATCTTCCGTGAGTGCGTAACATCTTACGCCGAGGCGCAGAACATCATCGTCATCAAGACGCTGCCGGGCCTTGCCTCGGCTGCGTGCTCCGCGCTTGACAGCATGCGCATCGACACGCTTGTCGGCACGCTGGCGGGCGACGACACGGCGTTTCTGCTCATGAAGGACAACACATCCGCCGATGAGTTTTTCCACGAGATCGAAAAGCTGCTTTGACGACACCGCAGGAGGTGAAGCGCTTTGCTGCGAGAACTGCATATTGAAAACGTCGCGGTCATCGAGCGGGCCGATCTGGAACTCGGCCCCGGCCTGAACATTCTGACCGGCGAGACCGGCGCGGGCAAGTCCATCCTTGTGGACGCCATGCACGCGATCCTCGGCGCGCGCGCCTCGCGCGAACTAGTGCGCACCGGTGCCGAGAAGGCGGTCGTCTGCGCAACGTTCGATCCCGATCCGTGCCAAGCCTGGTGCGAAGAAAACGAGATCGAGTGCGACGATGAACTCATCATCCGCCGCCAGATTACGGCAGAGGGCAAGACGTCCTGCCGCGTCTGCGGTGTTCCGGTCACGACGGCGCAGCTGCGAACGCTGGGCGCGCTGCTGCTCGATATCCACGGCCAGAACGACGGTCAGCACCTGCTCGACGAGCGGGAGCACCTGCGCAATCTGGACCGGTTTGGCCAACTGGAACCGGAGCTCGCGCGCTATCGCGAGCAGTACCGGGCCTATCAGGCGCTGTGCAAGGAGCGTGACACGCTCTCGACCTATGAAAACGAAAAGGAACTGCTGACCGAAAGTCTCCGCCGCCAGATTGAAGAGCTGGAGCGCGCGGAGCTCAAGGCCGGGGAAGAGGCGGAGCTCACGGAGCGGAGTGACCTGCTGCGGAACTTTGAAAAGCTCTCAGAGGCGGTCGATCAGGCGTATGATCTGCTGGCCGGGCGGGACAATTCTGCATCCGCGCTGGCGGGAGAAGCCCTGTCGGAGGTCGAGCGTGCCGCGAACTACGCGAGTGAGCTTGTGAGTCTGCCGGAAGCGGTCAAGAGCGCCGTCTTCACGCTGCAGGACGCGGCGGAGACGCTGCGCGACTTCCGCGACGGGCTGGACTTTTCCGATGAGGAGTTTGACCGCATCGAAACGCGCCTGTCACTGCTCCGGCGGCTGGAGCGGAAATACAACACAGACGAGGCAGGGCTGATCGACACGCTCGAGGCGGCCCGAACCCGGCTCGATCAGATCGAATACGCCGGCGACCGGCTGCAGAAGCTCGAGTCGCTGATCCAGAAGCAGGTGGAGCAGACGCGCGCCGAGGCGGCGAAATTGACACAGGCGCGCCAGACCGCCGCAGCGGCATTGGAGCAGCAGGTCGAACGCGAACTGCGCGAGCTGTCCATGCCGTCGGCACGTTTTCGCGTGGAGATCACGCCGCTCGGCGGCGATTCCGGCTTTCAGGCCGTTGGCGCGGACAATGTGCGCTTTCTGATCTCGGCGAACACCGGCGAGGCGCTCGGCCGCATCAGCAAGATCGCGTCCGGCGGTGAGCTGTCGCGCATCATGCTGGCACTCAAAAACGTCTTTGCCGAACGCGATGACGTACCATCCATGGTTTTTGATGAGGTGGACGCCGGTGTCTCCGGCGTGGCCGCACAGCGCGTGGGGGAGAAGCTCAGCAAACTCTCCGTGACCAAGCAGGTCATCTGCATCACGCACCTGCCGCAGATCGCTGCCATGGCCGATCAGCATTACCTGATCGAAAAGTGCGAGCATGACGGCCGCACCCGCACAACGGTGCAGCCCCTTGATCATGACGGCCGTCAGCGCGAGATCGCGCGGCTTTACGGCGGCGACCATATCACCCCCCTGACGCTGGCCAGCGCGGCCGAGCAGCTTGCCTCTGCCGCTGCCTATAAACAATCACTCAAGAAAGGTGAGAGAGAATCATGAGTATTCAGGAATCCGCCATTGCATATCACAACAGCGGCTGCAACTGCGCACAGAGCGTGCTTGCCGCCCTGCAGGAGGAGACCGGTCTGGACGAAAACACCGCCAAGCGCGTCGCGGCCGGTTTTGGCGGCGGCGTCCGCTGCGGAGAGATCTGCGGCAGCATCACCGGCGCCGTGATGGCGTTCGGCCTCGCGGCCGACCAGGCCACCGCCACCGCCATGACCAAGCAGATGACGCAGAGCTTCCGTGCTGAATTCGGCTGCCTGCGCTGTCAAGAGCTCGTGGCAAAAAACGGTGGCAAAGGCCACTGCGCCCACATGATTGCCTGGGGCGCGCAGCGCGCCGAAGAAATTCTCGCTGAAAATAAAGTCAAAGAATAACGCAAGGGAGAGAAAACGATGACACTGTATGATGAACTGATCGCCCGCGGCCTGATCGCACAGGTGACGAACGAGGATGAGATCAAAAACATGATCAACAACGGCAAAGCCACGTTTTACATTGGCTTTGACTGCACGGCAGATTCGCTGCACGTCGGCCACTTCATGGCCCTGTGCCTCATGAAGCGCCTGCAGATGGCGGGCAACAAGCCT
>OBKS01001250.1_pt1 | contig 18861 bp, 15 predicted proteins | sample 1517381 | NCBI WGS metagenome assembly OBKS01 (sample SAMN04571686, study PRJEB22368) | human gut metagenome | biome: human gut; material: stool | host: Homo sapiens | place: Luxembourg | collected 2012-08-03 | reverse complement strand
CGAAACAGACTGCCCTGTCCGTTCAATAAGCTCTGCTTTTTAAATGTCAATCGTCAGTTCAACGGGGCAATGGTCAGAACCTAAAATTTCGGTATGGATTTTTGCACCGTCAAGCTTGCTTTCAAGAGCTTTTGAAACGATAAAATAGTCAATACGCCAGCCCGAATTTTTTTCACGAGCCTTGAATCTGTATGACCACCACGAATACACGCCCTCTGTATCGGGATAGAAATAGCGGTAGGTGTCGATAAATCCGTCATCGAGCAACGCTGTCATCTTTGAACGCTCTTCATCGGTAAAGCCTGCATTTTTACGGTTGGTTTTCGGATTTTTCAAATCAATTTCTTTGTGTGCAACATTCAAATCACCGCACATAATAACCGGCTTTTTTTCTTCAAGTTTTTTCAGATATGCCTTGAAATCATCTTCCCATTTCATTCGGTAATCAAGCCTTTTCAGCTCACTTTGCGAGTTTGGAGTGTAGCAGGTGACAACAAAGCAATTGTCAAATTCTGCCGTGATAACTCTGCCCTCGTGGTCGTGTTCGTCAATGCCGATTCCGTAACTTACATTTAACGGCTCTTCCTTTGTGAACATAGCCGTTCCCGAATAGCCTTTTTTGTCGGCATAGCACCAATACTGATGATACCCTTCAAGCAGGAGGTCAATCTGTCCCTCTTGAAGCTTTGTTTCCTGAAGACAGAAAATATCTGCGTCAACATCTTTGAAAAAGTCCTCAAAGCCCTTTGTAACACAGGCACGAAGTCCGTTTACATTCCACGAAATCAATTTTTTCATAATTTACTCCCGTACATACAAAAGGGAGCAAGCATTGCCTGCCCCCAAATTGCCAATCTGTTAATTATTCTTCTGCGGAAAATTCATTCTTACCTACACCGCAGAGAGGGCATACCCAATCCTCGGGTACATCTTCCCATGCCGTGCCTGCATCAACGCCGTTGTCGGGATCGCCGATTTCAGGGTCGTAAACATATCCGCAAACATCGCATACATATTTCATACTATCAAATCTCCTGTTCAAAGTCTGTTGTGTAATCGGTTAGTTGTTGGTCATACGATTATCAAGCTGACTTTTTTGATTTTTTATTTTTTAATGATTACTTAAAGTATCTGTTAAGAAGACCTCTAAAGCCTGCACCGTGTCTTGCTTCATCCTTTGCCATCTCGTGAACCGTGTCGTGAATAGCGTCAAGGTTCTGAGCTTTTGCACGCTTTGCAAGGTCAAACTTACCTTCGCAAGCACCTGTTTCTGCATCTACACGCATCTGAAGATTCTTCTTTGTGCTGTCTGTAAGAACTTCGCCTAAAAGCTCTGCAAACTTGGCAGCGTGTTCAGCCTCTTCAAAAGCATACTTTGTAAATGCGGCAGAAACCTCGGGATAGCCTTCTCTGTCGGCAACTCTTGCCATTGCAAGGTACATACCGACTTCACTGCATTCTCCCTCAAAGTTAGCTCTGAGATCCTTGAGAATATCTTCGCTTACGCCCTGAGCAACGCCAACCTCGTGAACTGTTGCGAAAGACGCCTCCTCGTCCATCTGCTTAAATTTTTCCTTCGGTGCCTTACAAACAGGGCAAGCCTCGGGAGCTTCGGGACCTTCATAAACATAACCGCATACTGTGCAATACCATTTCATAATTACTTCTCCTTTGTAATAAATATTAGTGTACTTCTGCCGAGCATTTGGGACATATGCCGTAGTAGATAACAAATCTGTTTTCTACCTTAAATCCCTCTTCGGCAAGCTGTGACTCAAGGTCATCAGCATTTTGATTGTCTTCAACATCAATAACCGCCTTGCATTTGTTGCAGACAAAGTGGGGGTGCGGCTCTGTGTTGCCGTCAATACGCTCCTCACCGTTTACATTACATATAACGCTGACCTTTCCTTCATCCTTAAAAAGAGCAATGTTTCTGTAAACCGTGCCAAGACTAAGGTCAGGAATTTCGGGCTTTAATTTATCATAAACCCAGCGTGCGCTCGGATGAGTGTCCGTACCGCACACAGCGTTGTAAATTGCATTGCGTTTTGAGCTGAAATTTCTTTTTGCCATAATTCATAAATCCTTATGCAATATTAGTCAGTACCGATTGACCAAAATCAGTAATCAGTATTAACTTTGGCTATATTCTATCACGCAGATGTTTAATTATATTTACAATAAAGAATTATAGATAAAAAATCTTGCACAAAGAATTGGGAGGAAATATAGTGAAATCAAACAAAACAGTAAAAATTATCGTTTTAACGGCACTTTTCCTGTCTGCGGTAATTTTAATATCGGTAATGACAGGCGCAGTAAAAGAAACAACGGCTGATACCGACAGCGTGAAACTACCCGTAATAATGTATCACTCACTTTTAAAGGATGAAAAACTGCAAAATGACTACACAATCTCGCCGACTCTTTTTGAAAATGACCTTAAATATTTGACCGAAAACGGATACACAACCGTTGTTGTAAAGGACCTTACCGATTATGCTTACGGCAAAAAATCATTGCCCGAAAAATGCATTATGCTGACCTTTGACGATGGCTATTATAATAATTATTATTATGCACTACCTTTGCTTGAAAAATACAACTGCAAGGCGGTCATATCTCCGATTGCGTCAGTGTCCGAAAAATTCACCGAAACCAAGGACATTTCCGTGACCTACGGTCATATAACTTTTGACGATATGAAAGAAATGTCCGATTCGGGCTATGTTGAAATTCAGAATCATTCGTACGATATGCATTCTTTGAAATCACGAAAGGGTGTTTTGCCAAAAGCGGGGGAAAGTGACGAAGCATATAAATCTATTCTTACGGAAGATGTTGCCAAGGCTCAAGGCTTGCTTGAAAATGCAACAGGAAAAAAACCGACCTGCTTTGTATATCCGTTCGGTGCAAAAAATGACCTGACCGAAAAGCTGATAAAAGAAATGGGCTTTTCGTGTACACTAACCTGTACGGAAAAGCCCAATATAATCACTAAAAATCCCGACAGCCTCTACGAGCTGGGACGATACCGCCGTGACCGAAGCGAATCAATGCAGAACCTTCTTATCCGAATTGAAACGCAGTCATAATATTTATACGGCAGATTTTTCAGCCTTGGCATTTCTTACAAAAGCCTCGCACAAAGCTATGAAGATGAAAAACAGCGGAGTTGTAATCGGCTGATAAAGGTTTACAATAGCCTGAACAGCATAGCAGATAACAGCCGAAACGCACGCAATCAGCATCGGATTTTCCTTTGCATACTTAACTGCGTTCTTAATCGTACCGCACACAATGGCAAGATAGGAGAGAAGTCCTGTAATTCCGATTGTGATAAGGTAGTTTAGATATTCGTTATGAGCGGCATTTGTTGAGCTGTCACCGTATTTTAAAAGGTCGTTAAAGTACGGTCTGAATGCGGAGTAGAACATATCGGGACCTACGCCGAACAGCTTTTCAATGAATGAAGCGTCGCCGAAAATCCATATCGACCTTATCCACATAAAGCCTCTGTGAGTACCCCATCTGTCGTTAAAGCGGATAATTCTTTCAAAACTGCCGAGGTCGGTTTTGGTGTCAATACAGCTGAAATAAACCATAATTCCTATCATGGCAACAGCACAAAGTCCGAATACAACGGCAAGAGCAATCGGCACGGCTTTTGAAATTGTGATGTTTGGTTTTTTGTAATCAATAAGATACAAAATCCCTGTAATAACGGCACAAGCTGCAAGCAATATCCAGCCGATGCCTGAGAAAACGAAAATTTCCTGAAACTTATCAAAGCCCTTGCTTTTGTCGTCAAAGCAGAGCGAGAACAATCTGAGCAGCTTTGCAAACAACAGCATAACAGTTGCCGAAAGGAAAAATCTTTTCAGTCTGACAAGGCTGTTTGAAAACCATACAAGGTAAATAATCATAAATACAGCCATGCCGAGAATGCCGGAATCGCTGTCGGCAGTCATAAGAGCCGCAAAGCCCAATCCTGTTGCAATAAGATAAATTGCCCTGAGCAAGGTTTTCTCCGTGATAACTGACATTGCAATCATAACAGGCATAGCGATGCAGATGTAGCTTGAAAGCAGATTTTTGTTGCCGATTGTTGAAGTGAAGTCGGTAATAGTCTGTTGGTCGGTGAGAAGAGTAAACATCCCGAGAGGATCAATATAGAATGAGTTAAGCACCGCAAGTGCATAAACTATCATTGAACCGAACGCAAGCGCAACGAATATGTATTCAAAATATTTAAAGCACCTTGTAATCATAAAATATGCTGCGGTGTAAAATGTCATCAGCAAAAGTCCGTTGTTTCGTCCGTCAGAGCCTAAAAGCGCATCCAAAGGGCTTGCGGACAACAGCGTTGAAATGACATTTATCCCTAGGAATACAATAAATGCCCAGTCCATAAACGAAAGCTCTTCATACAAATGCTTTGGTTTAGGCTTTTCAAGCTTTGAGTCTTCCGGCGGTTTATCAACGCTTGCGGTCATAATAATAAGAAATTCCGCAATAACGAGAATACCCGTCAATATAATGAAAAAGTAATACTTGTCATGCCTGATGTTAAAATATGCGTCGGTAAAAAACAACGGAAAAAGCGTGAACATAACGAGCAGATAATAGTTTGTGAGCGCCTGCTGTACCGAATATTTTTCTTTTGGCTTAGCAGCGGGATTTTTATGCTTTGTAGAAGCCATAATATAATAACCTTTCAATGTAATATACTTCAATTTTATAACGCACGCACAATGTTGTCAAGAAATAAAGTTGTTTAGAAGTCCTGTTTTTCAAATAAATTTTATTGTTATATAATCAAAAAAACAACAATTGCATATTTTTGCACCGCTTTTATTTTAGAAATTATACTCATAAGCAAAATAAGTGTTGTAATTATCTTCCAAAAATGGTATAATTCACGCAGAGATGTATTTCCATATTTGCAGGGCAAAAGACTTTTGTAATTGATTTCAGGTAATTTATGAATTTTATCTATTTGCAGATTGGGCGGTTTTATGAAAAAATTAGTTATTTTTGGCTTTGACGGAACTCTTGCCGACACAGCCCCCGGAATTTTATATTGTTTCAATACAACGGCAGTTGCAATGGGTTATGAGCCTGTTGAACACAGCGCACTCTACGGCGTAATTGGTGTGCCGCTTGAATACGGCTTTAAAACGCTGTTTAATATGAGTGATGATGAAATTGAATATGCTGTCAAGAACTACAGCAAGCTCTATTCTCAAAAGGGAAAAGAGATGTTCACAGTTTATGACGGAATTTATGACGCTCTCCGTGACCTCAAGAAAAACGGCTTTAAGCTTGCAATTGCAACTCAAAAGCACAGAATGTTTACAACAGATATGCTTGAAAACTACGATGCTGCGGATGTGTTTGACGCAGTTTGTGCAACAGATGTCGGTACAAACCTAACAAAGAGCCATCTGCTCTTGCAGGCGTGTGAGCAGACAGGTGTTTCAGTTGAGGAAAGTGTCCTTGTAGGCGACGGCACTATTGAAGCAAACGGTGCCGAAGAAATCGGTATGGACTTTCTCGCCGTTCTCTACGGATGGGGCTTCAGAACCAAAGAAGAAACCGAGAAATATAAATGCAGCGGCACAGTGGCAGCTCCTGCGGAAATTGTTCCGAGAGTTCTTGCGCTCTGATTGTGCAGATCACCGCAAGCCGCATTATTTCAAGGCTAAGATAAATAAAGCTTCAGAACACAAATCAAATCGGGCGGTCGTAACGACCGTCCGATTTTTGCATATTTGCATAAAATATACTTGTGTTTTTCAAAGGCGGTAATTGTATATTAACTGATTTTGTTTGCACCAAAGCGAAGAAAAATATGTGATAAACCAAAATACAAGATGTGAAAATATTATTGCCAATCTGATTGGTGCTTTAAGCACATAAATGCAACTGCTTATGTAGGTATATTGAAAATATAATTGTTCATTTTTGACAAAAACATATATAAATATACAAAATCATCCAAATGGTCTTGACTGATAGAGATTAAGGGTATAAGATTTAATTGTTGATAATACTTATTAAAATATTCTATTCAGGAGGAGATAAGTTTGAAATCAAGAAAAATATTGCCAATATTACTTTCAGCAATGGTAACTTTTGGTATTACAACAGCAGTATCTGTTACTGCAAATGCAGTTGAGGTTGCAAAAGCACCTGTGCAGAATAAACATAACGCACAGACAAGTCTTGCAACTCCCAAAATTTCAAAGGCAGAAAGTGTTTACGAAGGCGTAAAACTCAGTTGGAACAATGTTGACGGTGCTGCCTTGTACCGTGTGTATTACAAAGGTAAAAACGGCTGGACAAAGTTGACCGATACAACCTCAACCTCCTGTATTGACAGTGATGTTTATTCAGGCGGAAACTATACATACACAGTAAGATGTATCACCGAAGACGGAAAAAAATTCTCGAGCGGTTACGATTCTAAGGGAACAAAGCTAACCTACATTGCCGCTCCCGAAATTTCAAAAACCGAAAGCGTCAACGGCGGAGAAAAGCTGACATGGAATAAGGTTAAAGGAGCTAAAAAGTACAGAGCTTATTTAAAAAACGGCAAACAATGGATAAGAATAGGTGATACAACCTCAACATCCTTAGTTCACAAAAATGTTGCGTCGGGCAAAAGCTATACTTACACGGTACGCTGTATAAGTTACAACGCAAAAAGCTTCACAAGCGGTTTTGACCATAAAGGAACAGAAACAACCTATATCGCAACTCCTCAAATTTCGAAGCTTGAAAGCGTAAACAGCGGTGTAAAGCTTTCATGGAACAGCGTTGGCGGTGCGGAAATGTACCGCGTGTTCTACAAAGGACGGCACGGTTGGACAAAGCTTGTTGATACAGCAGAAACCTCCTGCGTTGACAGCGATGTTTTGTCCGGCAATAACTATACTTATACGGTAAGATGCATCAGCAATGACGCAAGAAAGTATCAAAGCGGCTATGACAAAAACGGCGAGTCCGTAAAGTATATCGCCACTCCAAAGGTTACAAAAACAAATGTCACCTATAACAGCGTAAAGCTTACCTGGAACAAGGTTAAGGGTGCTGAAAAATACCGTGTTTACCGCAAGAACGGAAACACTTGGAAAAGAATTGCCGATACAAAATCAACTTCCGTAACGGATAAGAATCTGTCGGCTGAGAAAAGCTATACTTATACTGTACGCTGTATTACTGCTAACGGAAAGAAATTTGCAAGCGGATATGATTCAAAAGGCTTTACAGCGACAACATCCCCGGTACCGCCTGTTATATTTGATAAAACAAGCGTTACGGTTGATAAGGGCAAAACCTACACAATAAAAACTAAAGTGGCAGACAAATCAAAGCCTATAACCTGGTCAACATCCAACGCAAAGGTTGCAACAGTTGACCAAAAAGGAAAAGTAAAGGCAGTGGGCAAAGGTTCTGCAATAATAACAGCTGAGGTTGACGGCATAAAGACCACATGCAAAGTAACAGTAAAGGTTATAAAAATCTATCTCAGTCCGTCAAATCAAAATGCAAACACCTATGCAACGGGCAATACCAACGAAATGGCTCAGTGCGACAAAATTGCAGCCGCAACAGCAAAAGCACTTAATCGCTGCGGATTTGAGGTTATGGTTGCCAAGTCGGGTACACTTATGCAGAAACGCTGTCCCGAGTCGGACAAGTTTGGTGCAGACATTCATATGCCGATTCACACAAATGCCAGCGGTTACGGTAACTACACAGGCGGAACAAGAGTATTTTGCCTGAATTCAAGCGGTAAAAAAGCCGCACAGGCTGTATGCAATTCACTCGGTGCAATCACTCCGGGTAAAGATGACGCTGTTATCTACAAGAAAGATCTTTATGAAATCAATGTTCCGAAGGCACTTTCTTTGTATGTTGAATGTGAATTTCATGATACCGTAACAGGCTCAAACTGGATTCGCAGTAATATAAATGAAATCGGCGAAGCAATATGCAAGGGCTTGTGTAAATATTACGGTTATACATATGTAGCACCTGCAAAGAATACAAAGACAACAAAAAAATCAGCACAGGCTGTTTCATCACAGAACACAACCGAACCTACACAGCCTGCGGCAGAAAATGAGCTTGTACAGGAACCGACAACGGTATCTCAGCAGGAATCATATGAGTCGGAACAAATGCCAACAGAACCGACTCAGCCTGAAACAGAGCCTACAACAATAGCTTCCGACAGTATATATTAAAAAGCAACTGATAATATATCATTCGGAGGAATAGCAGTGAAAACAAAAAGAATAATGCCGTTGTTGCTTTCCGTGATAATGACAGCAGGCGCAGTAACGGCAGTTCCGTTTACGGCAAGTGCGGCTGAGTTAAACGCACCCGTCGTTTCGTCACAGTCGGCAAGGTCAAGTCTTGCAACTCCCAAAATTACAAAGGCTGAAAGTGTAAACAACGGTGTAAAAATAAGCTGGGGAAGGGTAAACGGTGCTGCAAGGTACAGGGTTTACTGCAAAGGCAGTAAGGGTTGGAGAAGGCTTGCAGACACAACCTCAACTGCATACACAGACAAAGCCGTTTCATCGGGCAAAAATTATACATATACCGTAAGATGCATTAGTGCAGATGCAAAGAGATTCACAAGCGGTTATAACGGCAAAGGCAAGTCAATTAAATATGTAGCCGCTCCTAAAATTTCAAAAACTGAGGCAACCTATAACAGCGTAAAAATCAGCTGGGGCAAGGTGAACGGTGCTGAAAAATACCGTGTGTATGTAAAGAACGGTAAAAGCTGGAAAAAGCTTGCAGACACAACCTCAACCACATTCAATGATAAGAATGTAAGTGCCAAAAAAACATATACCTACACAGTAAGATGTATCAATTCATCAGCTAACAAGTTCACAAGTGGATATGATTCAAAGGGTGTTACCGTAACAGTCCCTGTAAATCCAACTCAAGATATTAAGATTGGTGACAATTACGAAAATCGGGGAGTGGTAACCGGAATTAGGTACTATAAAAAACATGACGAGGTAACAATCCACCACTACAGTGAGTGGGTTTCAACTACCCGAGAAGAGCCGGTATTTAGTTCTGGCTACATAGATGTATGTAATAATTGTGGGCAAGAATTAGCAGATTCTCACCAATTAGAAGAGCATTTAATTTGGGAAGTGGAAAATAATGAAGGCTGGGGTTCTTATCACGCAGTAGAAGTTACAAAACAGGTTGGTACTAAAATAGTAGAAGGTGGTCATTGGACAGAAGAGTGGGAAGAAACGATTTCACATGCTTATTATGAAAAAGTATCAGCTGACGATGACTGGGATCTAAAACAAATTGATTGGAAAGGAAAATCAATGAGCGGTACATCTAATATACATAGATAAATATTACATCTGAGGATGTACACATCACTCATTGTGACAAACATGTTGACGAAGGTGTACCGAGCGGTTACTACAGCCAAAGCGTATTCATCAAAGTCGGTGAACACGTACAGCGTGAAGGTTGGTATGTCGATTAAAAACCCGTAACAAACATGGCTGACAAAAGCCGTGACATAAATTCAAAAAGACCTCGTGAAAATATCCACGGGGTCTTTTCATTATGCGAAAGGAGAATAACCAAATGCTTGACTTTTTCACAGACCTCTATTACTACAAAAAAGCCTATCTCATAGGCGAAGACTGCCTTGGTTATGCAGTACAACCCTAAATATTTATGCTCACGCTTTTAAAGAGGCGGAGGCAAAGGCTCTGGGAGCAGTTGCAGATGTACTTGACAGCAATAGCTTTAACAAGACTAAACAGGCTTAAATATACTCAGTAGCGCACAAATAGCGCACAAAATCGAAATATAAGAAAAAACAAACCTCGAAAAAGCGCATAAACAAGCGATTTTTCGAGGCTTTCTGGTGGTGCAGGTAACAGGATTTGAACCTGCATGAAATTGCTTTCACATGGACCTGAACCATGCGCGTCTGCCAATTCCGCCATACCTGCTTATTAAATTGAAAATTGAAAATGGAAAGTTGAAAATGATTGTGTCAACCTTTGCATAATCAATTTAAATTCCCTTGATTTTTACACGGTGTGGAAACCGAGGCGGAGCTTACTTTCAGATAAATCCTACTCTTCAGCTGATTTCGCAACAGCACTCAAAATGTGCTATATTATTATAGCAGACCGACAGGTAAGTGTCAAGCATTTACTTTATCGGTCTGTTTTACGCTGATTATTTTTCAGAATCGGGTTTGCGGATTTTGAAACCGTCATATTTTCCGATGTCGCAGAGGGCAATTTCGTGGCAACCCATTCTTGTTGAAAGCGGTGCAAGCTCCATATAGTCGCCGTAGAGGAAAGTAAGGTACTTGTCATATTCCTTTGGCACGGGGAACTTGTAACCCTCAAAATCGGCATAAGCAACATCGTCAAGATATTCCTTTGGAAAAGCACCGTTATAAATATTTCTGCCCATTCCGTCATAGAGATATTTTGCATTCTTTTTGTTTTTAAAGAATTTTAAAGTGCGGACTTCAAGCCACATACTGAATCTGAGCGGAAATATTTTCTTGCAGAAATTTGTTACAATGCTCTGGATTCTACTGCCGTTTTCAGCCTTACGATTATTCCATTTATTGAACACCAGCGCTCTTGTGAACAGAGTCACAGCCATATGAATTTTTCGTCCGATTGCTGAATTGGCTGTGTTATCATGACAGAAAATATCAAATGCAATTCCGTTGTGCATTGCATGGTGGTCTTTTGCAAAGTCGGTTGCAAAGAAAGTGTCGTCAAGTCTGACCTTGGCAAATTCATAGAAACAAGCCTTGTCCGTATGGTACGATTGAAAAGTCATATTGCTCGGAAGTTCCTTTGGCGCAATCTCGCAAAAGCGGTCAATATCGGCATCATCATCCCACGGAATGAAGCCTTTGTGACGAATTGCACCGAGAAGTGTTCCGCCGCCGAGAAAATATTTTATGTTATGCTTTCGACAAATTCTGTCGGTTTCAAGCAGAAATGCAAGCTGAATTTCGTGAATTGAATCAAGTCTGCGCTCATGTGAGTGGGGGATACGCAGAACTTTTTCGGACTTCATCTTGTCCATTATGCAGATTTTCAGCATGGTTTCAAGGTCAATGTCGGGAGTGCATCCGTTTACGGAAATTTTGTTTGAATTTATTGCACAGCCGTCAAGCTCCGTAAAATTGCCCGACTCAATTGTACAGCGACTGCCGTAAATATCGTTGAGAACAGCCGCAATCATAATCAGCGATGCATTGCAGTTTTTGCCACCGACATTATAAACTGCGTTTTTATCAAGAGTTGTCATTGCGAAGACAATCGCCTTTAAAACATCGTTGATATAAACAAAGGTGCAGCGATCCCTTGTTGCCGGAACAACTGTGTCACGGCGGTCAAAAACAGGATCAAGCACGTTTGTAAAGTTGCTTGACGCTCCCAAAATTATGCCCGTTCTGAGCGTTGTAACGGTTGATTCGCTGTTCTTCAAAACCGAGTGCAAGGTGGTTTCTCTCGTTCTCATAAGCTGACCTGCAAGCGATGAGGGAGAGGTTGCGTCAAGTTCTGCGTACTCGTTTTCGGAATAAACTCTGTGCGGTTTGGCTTTGCCGTAAATTCTGCTGTCGTTCACAACGACAACTCTTGCGCCTGTGGCTTTTGCAATTTTGGCACAGGCATTTATCTCTGCAATGCCGTCAATCATAATCTGTGGGTTGTTATCTGTATGTTCACCGCAGATTCCTGTTGTAATTACATAGTCGGCACTTGAAATTTCCGATGCAGAATTATAATCGACAAAATCAAAATCATCTCTTAACAAGAGTTCGCTGTGGTATGATGCCATTGCGTTGCGTGATTTGCCGAGAAGGATAACTTTTATTCCGAGCCTTTTAGCCTCGTTATTGTACAGAAAGGCATAGCAAAGACACCTTGCAAGTTCACCGCCCGAGATGACAATTGTTTTGTTCCTGAGCTTTGCAAGAGTTTCTTTTTCAACTCCGGGCAATGCCGCCCTGTCGGCCTCAAATTCGTTTAAAAAATCTTTAATACGCATTACTTTATCCTTCGTAATTCTGCACGCAGTTCTGTTGCTCTTATACTGCGTTTTATTCCGTCTTTAAGCGTGGTTTTCGGACTAAAGCCGAGTGATTTTATTTTATCATTGCACAAAACATACGGTGTGGGGGATGACGGAGAAAATTCGGGTTCTTCTTCGTCTTTTCTGTGAACGAACACTACTGAGAGATTCTTTTCGGGATTTGCCGATTTTACAAGCTGTGCAAATTCCCGCATTGTCACATTTGCGTTATCGTTTGAAATGTTGTATGCCTCACCGCTTTTTCCGTTAAGCAAAATATCAATCAATGCCGAAACCGTGTCCGTCACATAGCAAAAGCTGAACTTTTCACCACCGTTATCTGTAAGCATAATGCTCTGATTTTTTGCCGCACTGACAATCAGCTTTGCCCATTTTCTTTCATCGCTCATTCTGACACCGCCGAGTGTGGGGCAGGGACGGGCGATTTTTACATTCATACCGAACTTTTCAGCATAGCAAACAGCAAGTGTTTCGGCTGAACGCATACTTTGTGCGTATGCACTGTCGGCATCGGTCGGATCAAGATAGCCGAGGTCGTTTTCGCAAATGTTATTTTTACCGCTGAAAACCTCCCCGTAAACCATATATGAAGATACGAGCAGAACCGATTCGGCATTTGACTCTTTTGCATATTCAAGCACATTTGCAAAGCCCGAAATGATTGTATCCGCAATCTTGGGATTACTGCAATCTTCCTCTGCAACCTCACACGGGCAGTTGCAGTATATTACAAAGTCGGCTCTTTCAATCTCCGGAAAGTTCTTTGATTCTCCGATTTCAACAACAAAATCTTTGCGGAGAGTAAGGCTGCCGAACTGCTTTTCGGCATCTTCACGGCTTTTTGCAAGGGTGATTACCCTTGTGTTGTTTTCAAAAAAATCATTGCCCTCAAGCAATGTGCATATAATGTAATATGCAATAAGTCCGTGACAGTCCGACACGAAAACAGTCTTGTTTTTTAACTGTTGAAAATTTATCCTGTTGTCTGCAATTTTTTTAATGTCCTCAAAAATTTCGGAGGGCAGATTGCCTTTTACGGTACAGTCCATATGGGTTTACCTCTCAGATAAATCAGAAAAGCTCCGCAATTGTGGAGCTTTTGCTTTATTCCGAAACGGAATTATTTTTTCTTTTTTGATTCCTCATAAACTCTGAGGGTTTCATCTGTCGGTCCGTCAAACATAACAGTTCCTTTTTTCAGGAAGATTGAACGCGCGCAGATTTCTTTAACCGAAGCGGCATTGTGACTTACATAAAGTACGGTTACACCGCTTTCGATAATCTCTTTAATTTTACTTTTACACTTCTTTTTGAAGGTTGCGTCACCGACCGAGAGCGCCTCATCAACAACAAGAATATCGGGTTCAATGTTGACATTGATAGCAAAACCAAGACGCATTTTCATACCGCTTGAGTATGTTCTTACAGGCTGGTCAATGTAATCTCCAAGCTCTGCAAAGTCGATGATTTTCTCCTCAATCTGCTTAATGTAGCTGTCCTCAAGACCGAGAACATAACCCTTCAGATAAATGTTTTCTCTGCCTGTCATTTCCATGGAAAAGCCTGCAGTGAGCTCAAGCAATGCGGCAACCTTGCCATCAACGGTGATTTCGCCTTCGTCGGGAAATGCAACGCCCGTAATCATCTTGAGCAGAGTTGACTTGCCTGCACCGTTATCGCCGACAATACCAACCGATTCGCCACGATTGATTACCATTGAAACATTGTTAAGTGCCTTGTTCGTTTTTGCATTTCTCGGCTTAAAGAAAAGAGCCTTGAATCTTGCCTTGTCATCTTTGTAGAGAGTATAGGTTTTGCTGACATTTTTAAAGGTAATAATCGGATCGGATACTTTTGTTTCAGCCATAATATTACCTCCTTAAAGTACATCAGGAAGTTTTTTCCTGAGTCTGTTGTAGTTGAAAATACCAAGGGCGAAAATTACAACAAATTCAATTGCAAACACAAGACATTCCGTTTTGTTTGCATAGAACGGTCTGTTGTAGAGGAAACAGTTGCGGTAGCCGTTTACGAAAAAGTTAATCGGATTGATAAGCATAAGCTTGTTGAGAAACGGCGAATCAAAGCCGTAGGAGTTGTACATAATACCCGATAACCAGAAAATACCTGACATAACGGAAACAATCAGGCTTTCAAAGTCCTTACTGAACGCAGACATCGGGGCTGTTGACCATGTAAGTGCAAGGAAGAAGATAAACATCAACGGACAGTACAGGAAAAATTGCAGATTGTACCAGCTCGGTCCGATTGTGAAAAGTACATATGCGTACATAAATGCCATAAGAATCAGGTGAACAAAAAGCCTTGAAACCTCTGTATAAGTAAGGATTGTTGAAACGGGGAACTTAACCTTTGTAATAAATTGACGGTTGATTCTCAGTTCCTTTGCACCCTGCGTTATGCTGTCCTGAATAAAGAACCACGGAATGATACCGATAAACATAAAAGTAAAGAAGTCAATGGAAAAAGGCTGTGCTCCGCCGATGTCAAGGTGAAGTGTTTTAAGCTGTTTGATACCGCAGGAAAAAGCGAACCAGTAAACAAAAATTGTAAACGCAGGCTTAACAACAGCCCAAAGAGGACCGATTACGGCGCCTTTGTAAGTTTTAATAAGTTCGTTTTTGGCAAGGAGCAAAATCTGCTTTCCGAAGCCACGATGTTCTTTTAAAATTGTAAACAATTATTATACCATCCTATCTCTTTTTTTGATGCACAGGCGCCCGCCTGCAAGTGAATAAAATCGAAAAATGTATTATGCACTCTTTAACAGTATATATTATATTACTTTTTCCTAATTTGTCAATCAAAACAGGGCAATTGAAATCTATTTGTAAGATTGAGCGAATCCCCGTTAATTCTGTGTATTTTAGGCGTTCGGGAGGCGGATATGACAACCTGTCACGGAAACTGTTTGAAATAAGGAATAATATTCCGATAAGAATAAAAGGACAGTACATAAATGTTTTGTGTTTTTTAAAAGGCGATACGGCGGTTTAATAAAAATCTTAACGAAACAAAAGCCCGAGCAGAGCCTAAAATGCTTTGCCCGGGCTGAATTTGTTTTTTATCAGTCTGCCTGGATTTTTACAAACTGTTCCTGCATATAGGAATAAACCTCATCGGAAACATTTGAAAATACATAGCACTTGTCAAGATATTCATCACTTGGGAAGATAAATTCGTTTTTCTTTGCATCTTCATCAATGTAATCGTCATACGCAACCTGATTAGGTGTTGCATAATTGAGATATTCAAAGTTTGCGGCGGCAATTTCAGGATCCTGCATAAAGTTGATGAACTTCTCTGCATTTTCCTTGTTTTTACTGCATTTCGGAATACACATTGCGTCATAGAAAAGGTTTGAGCCGTCCTTTGGCATTGCGTAGTCAAGATCCTCGTTGTTATCAATCATTGTCATAATGTCGCCTGCGTAGTACGGAGCAATTGCCGACTGGCTGTTTTCCATTTCGGTAAATACCTGATCCATTACATATTTTTTAAGGAGAGGCTTCTGCTCTTTAAGCTTAGCGGCGGCTTTGTCAACATCTTCCTTAGTGCAGTTAGCAGGATTAATGCCCTCAAGCTGCATTGCAATTGCCATTGCGTCACGGCTGTTGTTAAACATAAGAATCTGACCCGAAAGGTCTTTGTTCCAAAGTGCGTCCCATGAATCGGGCTTTGTTTTAACCTTTGTTTTGTCATAAACCATACCGGTTACGCCCCAGCTGTAGCATACTGTGTATTTGCCCTCAGGGTCGCAGGCAAGCTTTTTGAAACGATCCATAAGATTGTCGTAGTTAGGAATATTGTCAAAGTTAAGCTCCAACAGCATATCCTCATCAATCATTCTGCTGATCATATATTCGGACGGAATGACAACATCATAGCTTACATTACTGTTTTTCAGCATATTGTAAAGTTCTTCGTTGGTTTCATAGGTTGTGTAGTTTACCTTGATGTTGGTGCGTTTTTCAAACTCCTCGATAATGTCGAGTGAGTCATCTTCGCCGTTTGAAATGTACTCGCCCCAGTTGTAAACATTAACTTCTCCTGCGTCAGCTGAGTCAGCCGAAGCGCCTCCGCCGCAGCCTGAAAGGCAAGCCGCACATGTTGCCGTCATTGCAGATGCAAGGACAATGCTGATGATTCTTTTCATTTCTCAATCTCCCTTAAATAAAATTTTAAAAATCAAGTTCTCTTTTTCTGCATCTTTTCTTCGTGTCTGTCACGCAGGTTGATTACAACCATGACAATGAGTACAGCAAGGAAAAGCAGTGCGGAAAGAGCGTTGATTTTCGGTGAAATTCTCCTGTGAGTCATCGAGTAAATTTCAATTGAGAGGTTCTGAAACTTTGCACCTCTTGTGAAATATGTTATGATGAAATCGTCAAGAGAATATGTAAAACTCATGAGCAGACCCGAAACAATGCCCGGCATAAGCTCGTGAATAATTACCTTGTAAAATGCCTGCCATTGGTTACAGCCAAGGTCAAGGGCGGCATCGTAAATGCTTTGATCCATTCGTTTGATTCTCGGCATAACATTAAGCACAACAAACGGAACACAAAAGCATATGTGCGAAATCAAAACGGTGAAAAATCCCATTTCAAAGTTAAAGATAACCCCGAGAGTCGTAAACAAAAGCATAAGCGAAACACCCATTACAATGTCAGGGCTGATAATCGGAATGTTTGACGCATTCTGAATAAGCATTCTCTTTTTGCCCTTGAAATTGCTGATGCCGATTGCGGCGGCAGTTCCGAGGATTGTTGCAAAAACAGATGCAAGAACGGCAATAATAACAGTGTTCCACAATGCGTTCATAATATTGTCGTCACGAAAAAGTTGTACATACCATTTGAATGTAAATCCTTTCCAGACGGTAGTTTTGCCGTTGTTGAAGGAATAGAAGATAAGTACGGCAATGGGCGAATAAAGGAAAATAAGCAGGATTGCAATGTAAATTTTTGAAAGAATACCTGTTTTCTTTTTCATTATGCAATCGCCTCCTCATCACCGAACAAGTTCATGATTATCAGGAACACGAAAATAAAAATCATTAGTATCAATGAAATTGCCGAACCCGTGTTTTGGTCTGTCCAGAATATTTTTTCAATGACATCACCGATCATAATGTCATCGGGACCGCCGAGGTACTGTGCAACCAGGAAGGTGCTTGCACTCGGAACAAATACCATTGTTACACCCGAAATAATTCCGGGAACGCTGAGCGGTGCGACAACCTTTCTGAATACGGTAAAGTTGTTTGAACCGAGATCATGTGCCGCCTCAATAAGACCGTTGTCGATTTTGCTCATAACGGTGTAAATCGGCAGAACCATAAACGGAAGATATTCATACACCATTCCGAGAATTACCGCACCCGTGTTGCCAATGTAGGTTGAATGAATACCCAAAAGCGAGAGCATCATATCAATCGGACCGTTATCCTGCAAAAGCGTTACCCATGCGTAGATTCTTAGCAGAAAGTTCATCCACATAGGAATCATAAGCAGCATAATGAGCGTGTTCTGGGTTGATTCCTTCATTCTCGTGAGAAGGTATGCAAGCGGATATGCAAGTACAAGACAGATTGCCGTTGAAATAAGCGCAATCCAAAGTGATTTTACAAAAATGTTTGTGTAGTAAAACGCATTTGTAAATGCCTGAAGAGAAAAATTACCGTTTTTGTCGGTAAAGGCGGTAAAGCCGATCATAATAATCGGAATCATTGTGAAAACAACCATCCAGATTATGTAGGGAATAGAGGGCTTGCGTGATTTCATTTATCAGCCCTCCTTTTCCGAAAACTCTGAGATTACCTCAAACCGAGCCTTTGAAAAGTCAAATGAAAGCGGAACATAGGTTGCAACCTGTTCGTCTGTATCGCTGAGCATGAGCCACTTTCTTTCATCCGATTCAAGAATGATTTCGTTTTGTTCACCCTTGTAAACTACCGATTCGATGTACAAATCCTTTAAATCGCCCACGCCGTCGCCTGCAAGTGAAAGAGCGTCGGGCGGAAGAGCAATTTTGAGTTTTGTGCCTTCTTCATAGTATTTATCGGGAACGGTAACGGTTTCGCCCTCAAGCTCAAATTCAAAGGAATTGTCGTTCTGATTTGCGTATGTAACGGTTGCCTCAATAACATTATCATAAAACGGAAGAAGCTTGTTCATAATCTGAATGTTGAACGGGATAACCCTCATACCGATTTTGCTTCCGATTTCAGCCGATTTGGTGGAGTGGATAAGAATTTCACACTTTCCGCATCTTACGCTCATCTCATAGTGAACACCCTTGAAGGTTGTGTTCTCAACAATTCCGACAAGCTGACCGTCCTCGGGAGCGGTAACTTCAATATCCTCGGGACGGATGACAACATCGACAGGAGTGTTTTTGCCGAATCCCTTGTCAACACATTCAAGCTCTTTGCCGAGAATCTGGATTCTGCAGTCGTCAAGCATAATTCCATTGAGAATATTTGCCTCACCGATAAAGTCGGCAACAAATGCGTTCACAGGCTCGTTGTATATATCCTCGGGAGAGCCGATTTGTTCAATAACACCGTTGTTCATAACAACAACACGGTCGCTCATTGTCAGAGCCTCTTCCTGATCGTGAGTTACATATATAAATGTTTTCTGAGTTTTCTGCTGAATTTCCTTAAGCTCAAGCTGCATACTCTTGCGAAGC
>OBKS01001236.1_pt1 | contig 19077 bp, 15 predicted proteins | sample 1517381 | NCBI WGS metagenome assembly OBKS01 (sample SAMN04571686, study PRJEB22368) | human gut metagenome | biome: human gut; material: stool | host: Homo sapiens | place: Luxembourg | collected 2012-08-03 | reverse complement strand
CCCTGGCCAACCGCCTCGCGCACGATTTCCGGCCTTCGGCCGTGACCATCGCCGAGGACGTGAGCGGCATGCCGGGGATGTGCATCCCGATCGCCGACGGCGGCATCGGATTCGACTACCGCCTGGGCATGGCCATCCCCGACTTCTGGATCAAGCAGCTGAAGGAGGTGCCCGACGAGCAGTGGGACATCCGGGAGATGTGGTCGGTGATGACCGACCGCCTGCCCGAAGTCAAGACCGTGGCCTACGCCGAGTCGCACGACCAGGCGCTCGTCGGCGACAAGACCATCGCCTTCCGGCTGATGGACAAGGAGATGTATTTCCACATGGACCGCGCTTCGGAGAACATCGTCATCGACCGCGGCATGGCCCTGCACAAGATGATCCGCCTGATGACCATCTCCACGGGCGGTCAGGCCTACCTCAACTTCATGGGCAACGAGTTCGGGCATCCCGAGTGGATCGACTTCCCGCGCGAGGGCAACGGCTGGAGCTACGCCCACGCCCGGCGGCAGTGGTCGCTCGCGAAAAACGGATTCCTGCGCTATGCGTGGCTGGGCGATTTCGACCGCGCGATGATCCGGCTGGTGAAAAAATACAAGGTTCTTGCCGACGGTTACCCGTGGAATCTGCTGATGGACGAGCGCAACAAGACGATGGCCTTCTCGCACGGCGACCTGCTGTTCGTCTTCAACTGGCATCCTTCGGCCTCGATCCCCGACTACGAACTTCCGGTGCAGGCCCCGGGCAAGTACGTCCCGGTGCTCTCGACCGACGAAAGCCGCTTCGGCGGACAGGAGCGGCAGTCGATGGCGGCCGAACACTTCTCGTTCGACGCCGAAAAGGGCGACGGACAGCGGCAGCCCCATATCCGCATCTACAACACCTCGCGCACGGCGACGGTCTACCTGCGAAAAAAGTAGTTACGCAACGACTATATTTTCCTTTTTATTCACCAAAACAGATTTACCATATTTCTTTAAAGGAGTTGAGAGAAGGATTCTACCAATGCCGGCGGTTCGAAGCCACGAACCTGTGGCGGAGATCGTTCCTTCTTTCCATTTTTCTGGTCTTTTGTTTCGCCGTCTACGGAGCGCTGGCGTCCGAAATCCTGACCGCCGGACCCGGAGCGGCCAATTTCCTGGCGCTGAACGAAGCCGCCTGCGCGGTGGCGCTGCTCGGAACGTCGTTCGCCTGATCTGGATCATGATGGCCAAGGGGTCGAAAGCCTGGTACGAGGTCTACGAACGCTACATATTCGAGATCGAACAGGAGGAAGCCGAAGGACTGAAAATTCCGGAGCGCTATCGGCTGGGAGCCTTGTGCCGCCCCTGGGAGATGAACGGCAACCTCTTTTCGAAGAAGGCGGGCCGCTACTCCCCCTCGCGGCTCAACATCACGATCGGGTCGGTGACGCTGACGGCCTAGCTGACCGTCGGACTCATCCACTATGCCGCCAGTGTCATCCTTTACGCCGAAGGCCCTGCCCTCTGCTGGCAGCCGCTGATCCTCGCGCTCATCCCCGCCTCGTTCCTCGCCGTTCTCGTCACGGCGGCTCGCAACATGTGGGGCCGGAGCCGGTCGCTGGTGAAGCCCTGACCCCGGATTTCCGGAAATGACAAAAGCGGACCCGAGAAAGGGTCCGCTTTTTTTCGGCCGTCCCGGCGGCTTACTTCGCCAGTTCGCGCGCCACGGCCAGCGCCTTTTCGTAGTCGGGCTCGTGGGTGACCTCGGGCACGTACTCCACGTAGCGCACCACGTCGTCGCGGTCCACGACCACCACGCCGCGCGCCAGCAGGCGCAGGGAGTCGATCACGAAGCCGTACTTCATGCCGAAATCCAGCTCCCTGTAATCCGAGAAGACATGCACGCGGTCGATGCCCTCGGCGGCGCAGAAGCGTTTCTGCGCAAAGGGCAGGTCGACCGACAGCGACACGACGACCACGTCGTCGCCCAGTTTCGACGCCTCGCGGTTGAAGCGGATGTTCTGCAACGAGCAGACCGGGGTGTCGACCGACGGAAAGACGCTGTAAATGCGCACCTTGCCGTGGAAAACGTCCGACGACACGGGTTGCAGACCCGCATCGGTGACCGTAAATACGGGGGCCGTCTCCCCCACTTTGCAGCGATTGCCGACAAGCGTCACGGGCTTGCCGCCGAAAGTTACCTTGTGATCCATAATTCGATAGTTTTTATAATCAGGTGGTTCAACGCAATTCCGATGCCACCCGGCTGCGAGCCGGATTTGCGGGACGGGACGCCGCACCGCGCCCCTCCGCATCCGGTCATCGGCCGGCTTTGATTCGCGCGACGGCCGCCGCAACCCCGGCATAGAGCGCCGGCAGGTCGACGCCCGCCACGCAGCGGTTCTCGACGACGATCCGTCCGTCGACGACCACCGTATCGACATCCGAGGCCTTGCCGCAGTAGACCAGATTCGACACCACGTCGTTGACGGGCTGCAAATGGGGTTTCTGAAGGTCCACGACGATCAGGTCGGCCAGCGCGCCCTCGCGGACGACGCCCAGTTCGCCGTCGGCATAGCCCATCGCCCGCGCGCCGTTCGCCGTCGCCAGCCGCAGCGCCTCCCAGGCCGGAAGGGCCACGGGATCGCCCGTCGCGGATTTTTGCAGGAAGGCCGCCGTGCGCACCTCCTCGAACATGTCGAGATCGTTGTTCGAGCAGGTTCCGTCCGTGCCGACCGTCACCAGCGCACCCGCGGCGCGCATCCGCTCGACGGGCGCCACGCCGCTCGATATTTTCATGTTGCTCTGCGGGTTGTGCGACACGGCGACGCCCCGCGCGGCGAGTGTCTCGATGTCGCTGTCGGTCACGTGGATGCAGTGCGCGCCGATGGTCTTCGGCCCCAGCAGTCCCAACCCGTCGAGGTGTTCGACCGAGGTTTTCCCGTACTTTTCGCGCACGATGCGCACCTCGTCCTGCGTCTCCGAGATATGGGTCATCAGATGCAGGCCGTATTTATCCGCCAGCCGCTTGCCGCGCAGGAGGTTCTCGGGCGACACGGTATAGGGCGAATGGGGCGCCAGGGCGATCTGCACCCGGTCGCATCCGGCGGCCAGCCGCACGGCCTCCTCCACTTGGGGCATCACCTCGTCGACATTCGAATCGAAGTAGTTGCAGCCCAGCATGGCGCGGATGCCCAGCCGTTCGACCGTCTCCACGCAGCGGTTTTCGAAATAGTACATGTCGACGAACGACGTCACGCCGCCCAGCAGCATCTCGACCACGCCGAGCGTCATGCCCAGCGCCACATCGTCGGCTGTCTGACGCGCCTCGAAGGGCCAGATATAGTCGTGGAGCCACTCCATCAGGGCGATGTCGTCGGCAAGGCTGCGTTGCAGGGTCATGGCCGCATGGCAGTGGGTGTTCACCAGCCCCGGCATCACGAGTTTGCCCCGGCAGTCGAACTCCCGAAGCCCGGGGTGCGCCGCGCGGAACTCCGCGGCGGCCGTTTCCGACTCCGTGACCAGCGCGATGCGGTTGCCGTCGACGCCCACCCAGCCCGCAAAGGTGCGGGGGGCGTTCCCGGCGGCCGTCATCGGCAGCACCGTCGCGTTTGAAAAAAGAATTGCCATATTTCGGTTCATTATGTCATTCGGTCCCGGGCAGCGCCCTGCCGCCCCCGCCGAGGCGGGGGTTTGGGGGTGGATCAGACTTGCCAAAGGCGGCGAAAGCGGCAGTCGACAGCACTGCGGGATGCCGATGACTCGTTCATATTCTTACTTATACTTCACTTTCACCTTTTCGGTCTTGACCTTTCCGCGGGGCTGCCCCTCGATCGAGTTGCCCTGCACGGTGATCACGTCGCGGCCGTCGACCGAATTGGAGTAGACCTGGATCACCTTGTTGAAGGCTCCCGGCTCGCTCTTGTGGGGTTCGTAGGTGATGCGGATCACCCCCGAATCGGCCGGCTCCACGGGACGCTTCGAGAACGACGCCTTGAGGCACGAACACGAAGTGATGACCCGCACCAGCACCAGCGGGGCCGTACCGTCGTTGACGAACCGGAATTCGCGGACCAGGTCGCCGCCCTTGCGGGGCACGTCGCCGAAATTATAGGTCGCGTTCTCCAGCCGGAGGTGCGCCCCCTTTACGGGTTTTTCGGCGTAGCCCGCAGCGAACGCCAGGCAGGCCGAGAGGGTTAACAGGATATGTCGCATAGCCAAAATTTGTATTTATCCAATATCATACCAGCGGGCGGCGGGAAACCGGGTAAAAAACGGGCGCCGACCCGGCCGACCCGACGCGGGTTTCTCAAACACACCCGTTACTCCATGCGGAAAATATAGGTGATCGTGCCGCCCTGCACCGCGGCGCGGCTCTCTGTGAATCGCGCCTTGCGGGCCGCCGCTTTCGCCGCCTCGATCAGCTCGGCGGCGTCCGTCGTCGAGCCTTTGGGTTCGAACGAAGCCCCCGTGACCTTGCCCGAAGCGTCGACCGTCACACGGATCACGACCTTGCCGCCCTTCTCGCCGGGATACGACGGCTTGGGCAGGTCGCCCACCAGTCCGCGCCCTTTCAGCCCCTGGTCCAGCTGGTCCAGTCCGTCGGGGTTCAGTCCCGGGCCCGTGCCGCTGGCCTTGTCCTCGCCCTCGGGAGCGCGGGGATTGCCCGCATTGTCGGGTTCGTCGGCCCCGCCCTTGTTCATCTTGAACAACGCCTTGGGGTTGGGCGTCTGCGTCACAGGGTCCTTGCCCGCAACCTGCGCCGTCTGCTCCACGGGTGCCGCGACATCGTGCACGCGCGGCTCGTTGGCCACCTTCACGGGCGGTCTGGGCGGCTCGGGAACGGGCGGCTCGGTGAAGTCGACGAGAATCGTGTCGCCCGGCTTGTCCGTCACCGGCGAGAAATCGAACGACACCAGCGCGAACGAGCCGGCCAGCAGCACGCCGTAGACTGCCGTCGCGATCATCGCCCACCGTCGCGGGGATTTATTATCGGGATCGTAGTAATACATTGGTTTCCCAATTAAAAATTAAGAATGAAAAATTAAAAATTGCCCCTGCGCCAAGGTGGCACGGATTTCATTTTTAATTCTTAATTTTTCATTTTTCATTGAACTTATTTCGGCGAAGTCGCCAAAATAAGTTTATAATTATTGTCCTTGGCGATGTTCATAACCTTCACCACCTCATCCACCGCAACGGTCTTGTCGCAGTGGAGCGAGACGGTAGCGTCCTTCTGCCCGTCGAGCCGCGCCTTGAGCGCCCGCTCCACGCCGCCGATCGAACCCACGTCCTGCAATTCGACATAGTAACGATACTTGCCGTGGCCCGCATCCTGAACCGACACCGTGGTCATCGCCTTGTCCTTCAACTGGTTCGAACTCTTCGGAAGCATCAGTTTCAGGGCGTTGGGGTTGATCAGCGTCGTGGCGATCAAGAGGAACAGCAGCAGCAGGAACATCAGGTCGGTCATCGACGAGGCCGAGAACGATTTATCGACTTTCGATCCGTGTTTGATTGCCATAACGCGCTATTTTTGAACGGGTTGATTCAGAATGTCCATAAACGCGATCGAGTTGGCCTCCATCTGGAACACCAGCTTCTCGATGCGCGCCACGAGGTAGTTGTAGCCGAAGTAGGCCGGGATGCCGACGATCAGGCCCATCACGGTGGTCACCATCGCCACGTACATGCCGCTCGACAGCAGCCCCAGGTCGACCGTGCCGCCCGCGGCGGACATGTCCATGAAGGTCTGCACCATACCTAACACCGTGCCGAGGAAACCGATCATCGGCGCGCCGCCGGCGATCGTGGCCAGGAACGGAAGGCCGTTTTCGAGTTTCGAGACTTCGAGGTTGGCGACGTTCTCGATGGCGGTCTGCACGTCGCTCATCGGGCGTCCGATGCGCTCGATGCCCTTCTCAATCATGCGTGCGATGGGCGTGTCGGTCTTCTTGCAGAGGTTCACGGCCGTCGAGATCTTGCCGTCGGAGATGTAGTCGCGGATGCGGTTCATAAAGTTCATGTCCAGCACCGAAGCCTTGCGGATGGCCATGAAACGCTCCACGAAGATAAAGATCGTCACGCCCCCCAGCGCCAGCAGCGGCCACATCAGCCAGCCGCCTTTGGTAAACAGGGTCCACAAGCCCATACGGGTCTCCTCACTTACGGCCACCGCCTCGGCAGCCTGCAAAAATGTTGTCATAATGGTTTAGAAATATTTAAGTTTACAAATTTTATCCTTCCAATTTCGTTTTCGAGCGCCGGTTTTGCAGTCTGCGCCCGCGGGGGCGCACGCGCCCCGGCCCCTCCGCCCGCGCTTTTAGTCGGGTCGTTGTCTCACGGCTCCGGCATCAAGTCGGATTCAATCACCGCAGGGACACCTTTCACTTTTCAAGCAGTCTCTGCTCTCGCTTAACCGCAAAGTTCACCTTCTATTCATCCTCTTCCTCTTTAACGTATCCGAACGGCGAAAGCGTATCCGCCGGTTCGCGCAGACGGTTCCGTTCCGCATCTTCGGCCGCCTTTTCGGCCGCGCGGGCCGTACGGCGGGCGATGCGCCGCGCCTTGCGCTTCTTGTTCGTAAAACGCTCCTTGATCCGCTGCCGCAGGTCGCGCAGGTTGTCGAAATCCTCCTTGAAGTAGACGCCGATGCCGGTCTCCTGCAAACCCTGGTTCTCGTCGAAGCGGTCGATGGTCTGCGTGAAGGCTTTCAGCTTGAGCGTCCCGGCCCGGTCGATCAGGTAGGTGATGTAGGCCTCGCCCATGAAGTTGGACATCGAACTGTTCACGGCCTGCTTGTTGTCGATCAGGTAGTTGCCCTCGACCTCGACGAACAGCCGGTTGTTGATCAGGCTCTTCGACAGCCCGAAATCGACCTCGTCGCTCGTCAGTTCCGACTTGGGCCGGTAGCGGATCACCACGTTGTAGTCGGACGACGAAAGCCAGTTGCTGACCATGTTCGACACGAACTCCAGTCCCGTGGCCGCCGACACCGAGCTGCCGATGTTCGACGAGGCCTGCGACGAGTTCTCGGACATGAAGCTGTTGAACAGCAGCAGGTAGAGGAACTGCGTGTCGACCGTCTCGGGGGTCGAGAGAGCATTGGCGATCAGGCTCTGCGTCTCGGGATCGGAGCCGGGAACCCGCACGTCGAAGGTGATCGTGGGGTTCGAAAGCCGCTCGCCGAGGTGAATGACGCACTCCACGGGAACCGAACGGTCGCCCCCGAGGTCGGCCGTGCCCTGCAGGAGGGGTTGCAGCGACGCCTTGACCTTGTACACGGCGTCGATGTCGAGCATCGCGTTCATCGGCGACCCGGTCCACTGGATCGACGAACCGCTCTCGATGGTGAAGCGTTTGTTGATGATCTGCTGGAGCGACAGCATGAAACTGCCCTCCGCGATCGTATAGTCGCCGTAGATCTCGAAAATATTGGCCTTGGGGTTGATCTGGAGGTTCAGCGCGCCCGCGCCGCGCCCCTTGACCGTGTTGCCCGCCACTTCGAGTTCGACTTCGGCGTCGGGCCGCACGTCGAGCGCGAGGGTGATCTTCATCTGGCTCCCGGCGTCGGATTTCTGGCGGTGCTTGCGTTCGAAGGAGAGTTTCTTGCGCGCCACGTCGTCGAGCGTATCGGCCTGCTCGGGCTGCTCGAAGACCACGAAATCGGCGTTCGAAATGTTCGACTTGCTCGACAGCGGCATCACGAACGAGGAGTTGCCGTCGGTCGAGGCCGTTATATCCATGTTCACCGCCCCCTTGTCGCCCGAGATGCGGGCCGTGCCCGTGGCGAAGACCCTGCCGTAGAACATGTCGTTGTCGTCGGAGTCGGTGTCGAGCACCAGCATCTGCTGCGGGGCCACGCGCACGTCGTAGGAGATATTCGAAAGGTGCTGGAGGCTCATGTCGAAATCGAACCGCCCCCGGTTGCCCCGGGGGTCGAAAATCGGGACGTTCGAAGCCCTGAACCGGTTGTTCTTCACGTTCAGCACGGCCTCGGGCATCGAATAGGTCACCTGCGTGAAATCGACCGTGGTTTTCAGCCCCGCGACCCGGATTTCGCCTTCGAGATCGGCCTTGCGGCCCTGGCCCTGCAACGTGAGGCCGGCCGAGGCCATGCCCTCGGTCGAGGAGACGACACCCGCGAGGATCGGGTCCAGCAGCGCCATGTCGAGACTGTCGACGTCCAGCCGGGCGAAATAGCGGTTGCGGTCGGGGGCGTAGAAACCGCGGATCAGCGTGTCGCGCCTGATACGGTCGGAGACCGTCACTCCGGCGCGGCTGCGGGCGAAGTCCCAGCGCGAGGCGAAGCGCATCGGCGGCGCGGGAATGTCGTTGACCTCCACGCTGTCGAGCAGGATGTCGGCCGTGATCTCGCCGCCGCGCAGCACCGACTTCATCGCCGCCGAACCGTTCGTGCGCCCCTCGATGTAATAGCCCATGCGCTCGGCGACCTGCGCGAAGGGCGCCAGGTCGAAATTGTGCAGCGAGAGCGTCACCGAATCCTCGCGACTGCGCGAGGCGACGCCGTCGAGCAGCAGCTCCTGCTCGCGGTTCATCACGTAGAACTTGTCGATCACGACCTGCGCGGTGTCGAGCAGGATTTTGCGGGCGAAAATCTGCCACGTCTTGTCGCCGCGGGTGATGTGCGAGGGAAGAATCCGCAAATCGACGACGCGGCCGTTGGGTCCGTGCTCGTCGGCCACCGCGGCGCGGAACCCGACGAGTCCCGAGACGCGGCGCAGGGTGTCGTCGAAGCCTGCCGAGAGCTGCACGCGGTTCTGCCGCGCGCCGCCCGTCAGCGAGAGGCGCGGAAGGTGCAGCACCCCTGCATAGAGATCCTCGGCCGAGGCGTAGACCGCCAGCGAGTCGCCGCGGTTCGAGGCGTTGACCGAAAGGCGCGTGGCGAGCATGCGCCGGCGCTCGATGTACTCCGACGCTGCCTTGAGCGACAACTGGTCGCTGGCCGGATTGAACAACAGTTGCAGCGACGAGCCGTCGGCGATCTGAAGTCCCGTCGACACGGCGTCGGCCACGGGGTTGAAATTGCGGATGTTGACCGACAGCAGCGAGAAGTCGTTGGCCACGGCGGCCTTGCGTTCCGAAGGCGTCTCCTCCCACTTTTCGCCGCCCAGCATCGGCAGGTATTTCCACGCGCTCCGGCGCAGGTATTCGAAGACGGTGCGGTAGCTGGTTTTCGACCGGAACGTGACGTCGGCGAAGTCCGAGCGCAGTTCCACGAACTTGCTCCGCTCGGAGTTCTCGCCCGTGACGGTCATGCTGGCGGCCGCGATCTCCTTGTCGTTGTAGCGGTAGCGGGCGTCGGTCACCTGAATGCGGCCGTTCAGATCGTCGAGCGAACGCCCTCCGGCGGCAGCGACGATGCGGCCCGAGAGCTGCGACACCGAGTCGCGGCGGTTGACGTGCAGCCGGGCCAGATCGGCGTGCCGCAGGTCCATCGTGAAGTCGTAGCGCGGCACGGAGTCGTTCAGGTCGACCGTGCCGAAGAAGTCGAAGTCGAGGTTGGGATCGCGGGCCGTGATGCGTCCGTCGAACTCGCGGTTGCGCAGGCGGCCGTCGAGCCGCAGCGAGTCGTAGACATAGCCGTTGAATCCCAGCTGCGTGACGTTGCCAACGACGTTGGCGTCGGCCACGCCCCTGCCGATCACGCCGTCGACATAGGCCGTGAGGGTGGCGTTGCCCAGCAGATCGCGGCGGTCGAGCAGCTCGCCCAGACGCAGGTTGCGCGTCTCGACATCGCCCCGCACGCTGCTCAACCCCCCTTTGACCGGGGCCATTTTCAGGTTGCAGGAGACGTTACCCACGCCCGTCGCGGCGCCCAGCTGCATGTCGAACGACGAGAGCAGTCCCCGGAAACGGGCATTGAGGTCGATCTGCCCGGAATTGCCCAGCACGCCGACCAGCTTGTCCGAGAGTTTGCGGCCCGCGATGCCGAGGGCCAGCTCGTCCACGGCCCGGGCCGTGGAGCGCAGGCGGGGAACCGACAGGTCGAAACGGGTCTTCCGGATGTCGGGAAGCCCCTTCACCGAGGCGTCGGCCACGAGCGTCGTCCCCTCGCTGATCTGCATGCTCCTGATCCGGCCCGTGAAATCGGACACCACGCCGGCGACCTCGACGTTTACGTCGGTGAAATCCACATGCCAGTCGCGCAGCTTCGGGGCGAAAAAGGCGATGTCGTCGGTCGAAACGGTCGTATTGCGCATCGAGGCGTCGATGCGCACCTCGCCGATGAAATCCTTGTACTGCGCCCACGAGTCGCCCGCCAGCGAGACGAACGGAAAGTTGACGTTCGAACGCGGCGTGATGATCGAGGCGTTCTCGAAGCCCAGACAGCCCTGCGTCATGTAGAACCTCCCGGCCAGGTGGTTCAGCACGAAGCCGCTGCGTTCGCGGGCCGAAAAGGCCACAATGGAGGTGTAAATGGCCTGCCCGTCGATCGTGAAATCGTCCACGCGGGCCGTGATGCCGTAGAGGTGCATGTGCGAGAAGTCGATGCCGTGCTCCGGATCGCGATGGTCGAGCCGTTCGAGGCAGAGGTCCATGTTCTCGATCGAGGCCTTCTTCAGCGAGAGGCGGAAATTGCCCTTCTTGGGTTTGTCGGGGTCGGAAATGCGGTCGACGATCTGTTTGATGTTCATCTCCCCGCCGGGCGTCTGCCGCAGGTAAAGCCTCGCATCGGCGATCTCGCCGCGGCTCAGCTCCAGCCCGCCGCCGAAGATGCCGAAACTCGTGATGAAGGCGTCGAGCTTCCCGACGTAAAGCAGCGTGTCGCGCTGGTAGTCCTCGACATAGAAGCCCTTGACCCTGACCTTCGAGAAGATGCCGATGTCCACGCGGTCGATCGACACGGTGGTCTCCAGCTTGCGCGAGACGAAGCACGCGGCCCTGTGCACCGCGTAGTTCTGCACGGCGGGAATGTCGAGCAGCAGCGAGAGCGCCACGGGAACAATTATCAGCAACAAAACCGCCGCCGAGAACACCTTTCCCAATATTTTTATACCTTTGCGCATCAGGACTCCTATATAACCTGCAAATTTAGCGAAAATAGTTAAAAAACAATTATAATTCCGGATGGATATTACAATTCTCGGCATCGAATCCTCGTGTGACGACACCTCTGCCGCCGTGCTCCGCAACAACGTCCTGCTGTCGAACGTCATCGCCTCGCAGGCGGTTCACGTCAAATACGGCGGCGTGATCCCCGAACTGGCCTCGCGGGCCCACCAGCAGAACATCATCCCCGTCGTGGACACGGCGCTCAAGGAGGCGGGCGTCGCCGCCGACCGGATCGACGCCATCGCGGGATCGACGCTTCGCAGCTCGACGCCATCGCCTTCACGCGCGGCCCGGGGCTGGTCGGATCGCTGCTCGTGGGCGTGTCGTTCACCAAGGGGCTTTCGATCGCCCGCAACATCCCGATGGTCGAGGTCAACCACCTTCAGGGGCACATCCTCTCGCACTTCATCGACCTTCGGGACCGCACGCTGCCCCATCCGGACTTTCCGTTCCTGTGTCTTCTGGTGAGCGGCGGCCACACGCAGATCGTGCGCGTGGACTCCCCGCTCGAAATGGAGATCATCGGCACGACGATCGACGACGCCGCAGGCGAGGCCTTCGACAAGTGCGCCAAGGTGATGGGGCTGCCCTACCCGGGCGGTCCGGTGATCGACCGTCTGGCCAAGGAGGGCGATCCGAAGGCATTCCGCTTCGCGCATCCCCGCGTCGAGGGCTACGACTATTCGTTCTCGGGCCTGAAAACCTCGTTCCTCTACACGCTGCGCGACGCCGTGGCCGCAGACCCCGACTTCATCGAGACGCACAAGGCCGACCTCTGCGCCTCGCTGCAAGGGACCATCGTCGAGATTCTGCTCGACAAACTCATCCGCGCCTCGAAGGAGACGGGCATCCGCGACATCGCCATCGCGGGCGGCGTCTCGGCCAACTCGGGCCTGCGCGACGGCATCGCCGAAGCGGGCCGCCGGCGCGGCTGGCGAACGTTCCTTCCGGAGTTCAAGTTCACGACCGACAACGCGGCGATGATCGCCATGGCGGGCTACTACCGCTACCTGCGGGGCGACTTCTCGTCGCTCGACGTCTCGCCCGTGGCGCGGCTCGAGGAGTTGTAAGCTACTCACTCACAAAAAAAATAATTTATGCAAACATCCAGATTCATGCGGGTCCTTTCGGGGCTGCTGCTGTCAGTTTTCGCCGTCACCGGCCCAACCGCCTGCAACGACGACAACGACAAGAACACCGCGACGCTGACCGTCAGCACAGACGCCCTCGTACTGGGCGGCGAGGCCGGGGAGTCCGAAACCTTCACCATCACTACGACCGCCGCGTGGAAGGCCGTCCCCTCGGGCGAAGGCTTCACGCTCGACAAGACCGAGGGCACGGGTGACGCTACCGTCCGCGTAACCGCCGCCGCGGGCAACTGGGACGGCTATGTGAAGCAGCTGGGCAGCATCGAGATCGCGGCCACGAGCGTCGACGGAGTGAAAACCGTCAGCGTCAGCCAGGACGAAATCACCCCGGTGCTGCCGTCCGAGGTAACCCTGGTGGCCGATTTTACGCTGGGAGCTTCGGTCGCCACCCCCGAGCTGCCGCCCTATTCGACGGATAACTTCACGACCGGGCGCCATGAGTACACGATCGGCGGCTACACATTTGCCATTTTCGTCGATCCGGACGAGGGCGGCAAATTCTACTGGCTCGACAACAAACAGTTCAGCCCCTCCATTCCGGATCCGGCCCAAGGACTGTTTTTCAGCAAATTAGGCGCATACGTCGAATTCCCGGCCATCGCCGGCAAAGTTCTTTCGGAGGTTCACTACCTGCCCACGAGCCAGCAGAACGACGTCAGCCTCGACCTGTTCGGCGCCGACGATTCGGAACCGCAGTATACGCTCGATTACGGCGACGACGGCACATGGTCCTACACACTGATCGACGCCCGAGAGAACCTGCGTTACCGCATCGAGATCACCAACAAGAAAAACGCGCAGCTCGCCAAACTCAAACTCGTCTACGCCGCGGCGAAATGACGCACGACATCCGGCAAAGACAAACCCCTCCCGGGTTTACACCGGGAGGGGTTTGTCTTTATTGGGAGGCGGCGGATCACTTCGCGCCGAAGAGTTTTTCCCGGAGCGAGAAGCCTTCGCATTTCGCGGCGAAGCTGTCGTACTCGGTGCGGAGCGATGTCATCAGCTCCCGGACCGACTGAATCTTCTCGGCACGCCAGGCGTTCGAGCCGCAGAAGGCGTAGCCGTTGCGGAGCTTGCCCTTGAAAGCGTTATAGAGGGCCAGCATGATGCAGTAGGGGCTGTGCGTCACGTCGCACGTCTTGATGCAGTCGAACGGGCACGCCTTGGGGACCTTCAGGCCCTCCTTCACGCGGTCGAGGAACGAGTTGCGGATGGCCCGGCCCGGCATGCCGACAGGGCTTTGGATGATCTCGATGTCCTCCTCGTGCGCCTCGATGTAGCTCTGCTTGAAAGCCGGATCGGCGTCGCACTCGTCGGTGGTGACGAAGCGCGTCCCCATCTGCACGCCGTCGGCGCCCAGCGCCATGATGCGGTAGATGTCCTCGCCCGTATAGATGCCGCCGCCGGCGATCACCGGAATGCGGCAGTTGTGCTCGGCCTCGAAGGCACGGACCTCGGCCACGATCTGCGGAACGATGGCTTCGAGCGAATAGTGCTCGTCGGAGATCTGGTCGGCCTTGTAACCCAGGTGGCCGCCCGCCTTGGGACCCTCGACCACGATGGCGTCGGGGATGTACTTATATTCCGAGAACCATTTCTGGCACAGGACCTTCGCGGCGCGCGCCGACGAAACGATCGGAGCCAGTTTGGTCTTGGCGTCTTCCGTGAGAAACGACGGCAGGTTCAACGGAAGCCCCGCACCCGAGAAGATGATGTCGGCCTTCTCGGCGATGGCGGTCTTCACCATGTCGGCGAAGTTGGACATGGCGACCATGACGTTGACGCCGATGATGCCCTTCGTCGCTTCGCGGGCCTTGCGAAGCTCCTCCTTCAGCCCCCAGATCGAGGCGGCGCGATAGTCCTTCGAATAGTTGTTATAGATCGCCCCGAGACCGGCCGACGAGATGACGCCGACACCGCCCTGATTGGCCACGGCCGATGCCAGGCCCGCAAGGGAGACGCCTACGCCCATACCGCCCTGAACGATGGGCATGGAGGCGCATAAATTTCCGATTTTCAATGATTTCATGCTATTTACTTAAAAGAATAAGTGACGTGACGGGGTACAAGGTACGGAAAATCGGAGCGTTTGGTTCCGCGCGGGAACATATTTAACGCAGACTTCACATTGTCCGCTCACAAAAACCGGATGCCGCGGACCCGTTTCTGCCCCCGGCCGGCGGCCTCGCGCTCGACGATGCCCGTCACGACATCCGCCGCGTCGTGCCATCGGTTGGCGCGAAACTTCCGGCGGTAGGTCGTCAGATGGGCGTAGAGTTCGGGCCAGCGGAGGTTCCAGCCGCGGGGAAAACGCACGAGGTGGAGCGCCGTGGCCGAATTGGAGAGGATGCGCGCCTCCTTGTTGCCGCTCTGGTGGAACCACTCGACGCGCACGCCCGGCGCAAGCGCCTGCACGGCCCGGGCGAAACCGCGGCCGCCGTTGTTGCTCTCGATGGCGGCCTGCCGCGTGTCCGAGCGCACGAGCATCTCCCCCACCAGCGGCTCGGTCGCCTCCATCGGCTCGCGCGAGTAGACCGCGTCGGTAATGTAAATCACCCCGTCGGCATCGACCGCATAGGAGAGCGAACAGAGGTAGTCGTCTCCCGTGTCGGCGGTGTCGGTGTAATTGGCGCGGCGGACGATCTCGTGCGGCAGACAGTCGTACTCGGCGAAATTCAGCCCGTACAACAGCCCCTCGCGGGCCGAAGGGCGCCCCTGATACATCGCCTCGAATTGCAGCGGGTCCAGCCGCCGCTTGGCCTCCAGCAGCGCAGCGCCGTGCTGCCGCTCCCACAACGCCTCGCCCGGCTGGCGGGGGTCGACCTCCGTGGGCGGCGCGGTTTTCAGGGCCTCGAAATTGAGGTGCAGCCACCGGTCGGCAGGCAGCGTGTCGAGCTGCGACCACGCGCGCAGCTCCTCGACCGGCTCGCGGGCCGCGAGGGCGCCGATCAGGTCCTCCTCGTGCCAGCGGGTGAAGACCACCAGCTCGCGCGAGGCGTTGTGCATGCGGGTCCGCACGACGGAGGTGTACCACTCCCAGCAGTTGGCGCGGACGAGCGGCGAATTGGCTTCAAGCGCGTCTTTATATAAATCGTCCAAGACAAAGCAATCCACGCGGTTACCCGTCAGCGACCCTTCGCGGCCGACGGAGAGCAGCCCGCCCCGGCGGCCGATGATCTCGACCTCGTCGGCCGTGCGGATGTAGCCGGGCGGTTTCGCCCCCCGCTTGATGGAGGTGTCCGGAAAAAAGGCCGCGTATTCCTGCGATTCGAGGATGCGCTGCACGCGGCGGTTGAACTTCGAGGCCAGCGTCCCCGAGTAGGAGGCGATCGCCACCCGGCAGTCGGGGTCGAGTCCCAGCACGTAGGCCGGGAGCAGGGTCGTGGCCCCGACGCTCTTGCCGTGCTGGGGCGGCATGGTGACGATCAGCCGCCGGACGCGCCCCGCGGCAAAGGCCTCCAGCACCCGGTAATAGGCCCGGTGGAAGGGTTCGAGCTCGAGAAAGGGATAGACCCCGAGGGCGAAATCGGCGAAGGACGGGGGCGCGGCCGGCGGCGCGTCGTCCGGAAGCACCAGCCCCTCGGGAAACGGCGAGCCGCCGGAAAACAGCGGAAAGCTCGCAAATACGGCATCGCACGCGGGAGCATCCGGAGAGGCGTTCCCGCCGGTTACGAAAACCTCTGCGGAGGAGCGCTCCGCAGAGGTCGGTTCGGTTGGTTTGAGCATTTTACTGAAATTTTTTGAAAAACCCATGCGCGGCGCCGCGGCGGGCAGGTTTTTTGTCGGGGTGCGCTCCGGCGGCAGCGCCGTGCCGGGGAAGGAGGGCCGGAGCGCGGCGGCAGGTCAGAGGAGCGCGCGCACCTCGGAAAACGAGAAGTCGTTCAGCGCTTCGCCGTCGCTGCCGACGGTGTGGAACTCCCACCAGACGGGAACCAGGTCCGCAATCGCGTCCCGGTCGCCCTCGGGGAGCCGCTCGCGCCGCCGATAGACGATCACCGAGGCCGTGAGCCGGCACTCCATATCGCCGAAGGGAAACGTGAGCGAGCCTGAAAAGTAACTTCCCCCGCCGATGGCCTCCGCAAGACGCGCGGCCACTTCAAGGTAAAGTTCCGATGAAACCGAATACATCATTGATAATTAATCGTTTTTTCGCAAAAGAGTTTGCAGAAGAGAATAAATTGTTTAACTTTGCAGAACAAAGATAAGTTCAAAATTTGAATTTTCTGCAATAAAGTTCAAATATTTTATATAAATAATTCCGATAACAAAGCGATGAACGAACGGGTAAAACTGATACGCAAGCAGCTCGGCATGACACAAGAGCAACTGGCACAACGACTTGGAATCGGCAAAGCGGCGCTGTCGATGATCGAAACCGGCAAGGCGGGGCTTTCGGCGCGCAACCGCAACATATTGGTTCAGGAATTGAACGTCAATCCCGACTGGCTCGAAACCGGCAAGGGCAACATGTTCAACGCCGAACCCGATCTGACGGCCTACATGCACCGCACGGACAACTCGCTGCCGCTGCAAAGCGTCCCCCTCTACTCGATCGAGGGCACGGCGGGCCTGGTCCCGCTGTTCACCGACCAGGCGCAGAGCAAGCCCGTCAACTTCATCCACATTCCCAACCTCCCGAAATGCGACGGGGCGATCTATATCGTCGGCGACTCGATGTACCCGCTGCTCAAGAGCGGCGACATCGTGCTGTACAAGCAGCTGCGCGACATAAACGACATCTTCTGGGGCGACATGTACCTGCTGTCGATCGACATCGACGGCGAGGAGTACGTGACGGTGAAGTACATTCAGAAATCAGACCGCGCAGGCTACGTGAAGCTCGTGAGCCAGAACCAGCACCACGCCGACAAGGACGTGGAGATCTCGCGCATCCGCGCCATCGCGCTCGTGAAGGCGAGCATCAGGATGAACTCGATCCGTTAGCAGAAACAGCGGAGGCAGACCGAAGGGGCGAAAAAACGCAATCGGACAAAGCTGCGCAAATAAAATCCGGTTTTGGGTAACCAATTCCGGATTTTTTATTATCTTTGCAAAGATCGAATTGGTTTGCCAATTTCGACCGTGTCAAACTCCAGGCTGCGGCCCGCCGTTCCGGAATACAACGAATGCAACAATTATAACTATGAAAACCAATTACGAAATCCGCTATGCGGCGCATCCCGAGGATGCGAAAAGCTACGACACGGCGCGTCTGCGCCGCGATTTCCTGATCGAAAAGGTATTCACGGCCGATGAGGTCAACATGGTCTACTCGATGTACGACCGCATGGTCGTCGGAGGCGCCATGCCTGTCGCCGAGACGCTCCGCCTCGAAGCCATCGACCCGCTGAAGGCTCCGTTCTTCCTCACGCGCCGCGAAATGGGCATCTACAACGTCGGAGGCCCCGGCGTGGTGAAGGCCGGCGACGCCGTGTTCGAACTCGGCTACAAGGAGGCCCTCTACCTCGGTTCGGGCGACCGCGAGGTGACCTTCGCGAGCAAGGACGCCGGGAATCCCGCCAAATTCTATTTCAACTCGCTGACCGCACACCGCAACTACCCCGACAAGAAGGTCACCAAAGCCGACGCCGTGGTGGCCCACATGGGTTCGCTCGAAGGGTCGAACGACCGCAACATCAACAAGATGCTCGTGAACCAGGTGCTGCCGACCTGCCAGTTGCAGATGGGCATGACCGAGCTGCTGCCCGGAAGCGTGTGGAACACGATGCCCGCGCACGTGCACTCGCGCCGCATGGAGGCCTATTTCTATTTCGAAGTGCCCGAGGACCAGGCCGTGTGCCACTTCATGGGCGAAGTCGACGAGACGCGCCACATCTGGATGAAGGGCGATCAGGCCGTGCTCTCGCCCGAATGGTCGATCCACAGCGCCGCAGCCACGCACAACTACACCTTCATCTGGGGCATGGGCGGCGAGAACCTCGACTACGGCGACCAGGATTTTTCGAAAATAACGGACCTGAAATAATTCATAATTCAAAATTCATAATTCAAAATTATGGTAAACTTTTCACTGGAAGGTAAGGTCGCGCTCGTGACGGGCGCCTCTTACGGCATCGGATTCGCACTGGCAACGGCTTTCGCACGTCAGGGCGCAAAAATCGTCTTCAACGACATCAAACAGGAGCTGGTGGACAAAGGCCTGGCCGCCTACAAGGCCGAGAGCATCGAGGCCAAAGGCTACGTCTGCGACGTGACCAGCGAGGAGCAGGTGAACGCCATGGTGGCGCAGATCGAAAAAGAGGTCGGCATCGTGGACATCCTCGTCAACAACGCCGGCATCATCAAGCGCATCCCGATGGTCGAGATGACCGCCGCGGAGTTCCGCCAGGTGATCGACATCGACCTCAACGGCCCGTTCATCGTCTCGAAGGCCGTCATCCCCTCGATGATCAAGAAGGGCAAGGGCAAGATCATCAACATCTGCTCGATGATGTCGGAGTTGGGCCGCGAGACCGTCTCGGCCTACGCCGCAGCCAAAGGCGGACTGAAGATGCTGACCCGCAACATCGCTTCGGAGTACGGCGAATACAACATCCAGTGCAACGGCATCGGCCCGGGTTACATCGCGACGCCCCAGACCGCACCGCTGCGCGAGCGTCAGGCCGACGGATCGCGCCACCCGTTCGATTCGTTCATCGTGGCCAAGACCCCCGCGGCACGCTGGGGCACGCCCGAAGACCTGATGGGACCCGCCGTGTTCCTCGCATCGGACGCTTCGGATTTCGTCAACGGACACATCCTCTACGTCGACGGCGGCATTCTGGCCTACATCGGCAAGCAGCCGCAGTAGGTTCCGCACACCTCCGCAATCGAGTAGGAGGTAAACGCTAATCGTAGGTGTTTATCTCCTACTTTCACGTTTA
>OBKS01001226.1_pt1 | contig 19273 bp, 26 predicted proteins | sample 1517381 | NCBI WGS metagenome assembly OBKS01 (sample SAMN04571686, study PRJEB22368) | human gut metagenome | biome: human gut; material: stool | host: Homo sapiens | place: Luxembourg | collected 2012-08-03 | reverse complement strand
CTTGTTTTGCCTCCCTCCATATTACTATTTGTTAACATAAATTCACTCCTATTCTAGTAATATTATAAAATATTTTTAAAATAAAAACAAGAAAAAAGAAGATAATTTTATCTTCTAATCATGCATATCTTTATATTCTTTACAAACATTATCTAATGCAGTAACTAAAGCGTCTACATCACTAATATCTTTAATTCTAACTCCACTAGCATATATATGGCCACCTCCACCAAATGAGCTCGCTACTTCATTAATAATTGGACCTCTAGATCTAATAGAACCTCTTATAACATCATTAGCCTTATCAACTGAGAAAAAAGCCCATACTAATACTTCTTCAATATAATTAAAATTATTGATCATTTTTCCAGCAGTAGCAGAATCAACTTCATATTTGTTTAAAACATCCTCATCTATTACTATATAAGCCATACCATTGTCACTAATTTTTAAATTATTAGCTATATATCCTTCAAATCTAACCTCTTTAATTTGTCTTAAATATAAAGCCTCATATAAAGAAGTAAAATCAATATTAGTTTTTTTAATTAATTTAGAAATCAAATCAAAAGTTTTAAAACTAGTATAACTAAACATAAAACGATTTGTATCTGATACAACACCAATATATAATTTTTCAGCAGCTTCTTTAGTCATCTTAAGTTTAGTATTAAATACTAATTCAATGATCATTTGGCAAGTAGAAGAAGCTTTACTATCTATCCACTCAATATTAGCATATTTATCAACTATAGGATGATGATCTATTTTAATAACATATTTAAATTTGTTAGCTTCAACATTATCTATACGTTTTAAATCAGGTGTATCTAAAACAATAAGTAGAGAGTTATTATATAATTCTTCACTAAACTTATCTAATATACCTAAAAACTTAAATTTAGAAGCCGGATATCCTACAGCATATACTTTTTTATTAGGAAAAGTATTAATTATGATATCTCTTAAAGCTATTTCACTAGCAAGAGCGTCTGGATCAGCACCAACATGTCTTGCTATTACAATAGTATCATATTTTTTTATTGTCCTATATATTTCTTTATATAAATTAGGCATTAAACCACAACTTTCTATTTAGCCAAATTATAAGTATCACGAGCTATCATTAGCTCTTCATCAGTTGGAACAACATAAACAGGTACACTAGATGAATCACTACTAATTAAAGCAACACATCCTCTAGTATTATTTCTCTCTTCATCTATTTTAATTCCCAAAACATTTAATGCATCTATTACTTCTCTTCTAGTACTCTTAGAATTTTCTCCTATACCAGCTGTAAAAATAATAGCATCGCAACCTTCTAGCTCAACATAATATTTGGCAATATAATCAACTATTCTTCTTACAAACATTTTTTGAGCAAGTAAGCATCTTTCATTCCCATCTTTAATTCCTTCTTCAATATCTCTAGAATCACTACTTACTCCACTTATACCAAGTAAACCACTTTCTTTATTTAATACGTGATCCATTTCTTTTGGTGTCATACCAGTTTTTTCCATAATATATGGAACTATAGTAGCGTCAATATCACCTGAACGTGAACCCATAATAAGGCCTGCATTAGGAGTTAATCCCATAGACGTATTAACACATAATCCATCTTTAATAGCACTTATACTAGCACCATTTCCAATATGACAAGTTATTAATTTAGTATTTGTTCTTCCTAATATTTCACTCATTTTAGCAGCTATATATTTATGACTAGTTCCATGAGCACCATATCTTCTAATTTTATACTCATCACACCATTCATAAGGTAATGCATATAAATATGTTTCCTCTTTCATTGTTTGATGGAAAGCAGTATCAAAAACAACCGTTTGTGTAGCTTCTTTAAAAACTGATTGCGCTGCTCTTATACCAACTATAGCTGCTGGATTATGAAGTGGAGCTAAAGCACTTAACTCATCTATTTTACTTATTACATCTTCATCAACAACTACTGTCTTATCAAAATAAGAACCACCTTGTACAATTCTATGACCTATTCCTTTTATTTCATTTAAATCTGTAACTATATTGTTACTTACTAATTCATCAACAAGAATTTCAAAAGCTTCTTTATGACTCTTTAAATTAGCTTCTTTTTTTACTTTTTCACCATTTAGCTTAATAGTATAAAAGCTATCATTAATACCTATTCTTTCAAATACTCCTGATATTAATACTTTTTCTTCTGGCATTTCATAAAGTTGAAACTTAAGAGATGAACTACCAGCATTTACTGACAAAATTTTCATATTACACTCCTCTTTTCTAAACGTAATTATACATGAATTTATTTATTAAAGCAAGTATTAAATAAAATAAAGAAGAGTTTTAATCTTCTTTACTTATTAATGACTTAACTTGCGTCATAAACCATATTTTTTCTACACTTAACTTACTTTTTTCTATCTTATTAACTCGTAAAGTAAAGTTTATTTTTTCAAGTAAAATATCTAAATTATCAGTTAACTCTTCTTCTAATAGATTGATATTTTCAAATCTATACTTATTAGTTATAACTTTAGGAACATCGCTTTCCTCATAAAGGTAAATACCGTTTATAACAACATTATTAGGATTTTTAGCAAATTCCATAAATTTATTATCTTCACTTATTACTTCATCATAAGTTTCTAGTTTTAAAGCTTTTTGAATTGTATTTCTTCGGTAATAATTAAAGCCAGAATATATCTTTAAAACATCGCCTATTAACATAGAACCACTAATCATAGGTGTAATTATACTCTTAAGTCTTTCTATATCTAATTTCCTATACAATTCACAAATTTCTTTAGCCAATTTAACAGACTCTATTTTTAATTCTTTAACTGGTGTTTTGGCTGTTTTTTTAATAAAATCAAATAATTTATTACTATCTTTTTCAAATATTTTATTATTTAATTTTTCTAGCTGACTTTCTTTTTCACTAATAGATGTTTCTAAAGATTTTAATTCTGTTCCATTATATGTATTGTTATTTAGAGGATATTCTTCTTTAAAACTATCAAATAACGAAATAAAATCAGTATAGTTTCGGTATTCTAAAACATTTATTTTTAATTTTTCTAATGATTCATAAATTTTATCATAATCTTCTTCTTTAGGTGGCTCTATTAGTAAAGTTTCATATGTACTAGTTCTATACTTGCTATCTGGAAAATAATTTTTTATTTCAAGTGTTCCATTTTTAGATAATTCAACTATATCATAAAGACTTTCTTCTTGTTCTTTTAATAATTGATTATATAATTCTTTATATTTCTTTTTAGCTTCATCATAATCATTTAAATCATTATCAAGCAACAAAGATTTTTGAAGTTTAGAAATATAGTCTTCAAATGTTTTTGTATGTTTTTTTAATAATTTTCTAAAATTAAGTTCAATATGTTCCATTATTTCTGGATTAAACCAATATATTTTTTCAAAAGTTTCTCTTAACTCTGTATAATCATTATCTTTATCATTTCTTGTTTTTAAAAATGTAGTCATATATTCATTAACATAGTATGTGTAATCAAAATCATCTCTAGTTAATTTAATACCAACTAAATCAAACTTTGAAACAAAGTTGTCTATTATTTTGTTTAATTCTTCAAAAGAAAAATTAGCATAATTTTTCATATCAAAGAGTAAACTATCTATTTCTAATTTCTCCAAAAATGTATTTATTGGATTTAACATAGAAACTACATAATATAACTTATTAACTTTTTCTTCTAATTTTAAATCTTTTTTAGGTTCATCAATTTCAAACGAATTAGCCTTTGCTTCTATATACTTAGATACACTTTCTTTATAGTCTAAATATGTCTCTTTAATTGAATCTATTTTCTCATTATACTTTCTTTTATTTGTTTTATTATTAATTGGCATAGAAGAAAGTAGTGTCTTTTTCGCTTCAATATCTTGATTTATAAAATCCAAAAAACTATTCATCAGTATCTACCTCTTGTTCTATTCTATTACCATCTAAGTATTTCAAAAATGAATTTATGTTTTCATAAACTTTTATTAAATCTTCCAAACTTAATTTTGATATGTCAAAATTAACTACACTTTCTTCCATATATAACTCTCCTTTTTATTTCTTTTTATCTGTTACTTCTTTAAATTCTGAATTAAACTCCATATGCACTTTTATTTCTCCGCCTAGAATATTATCAGTGCATTCTGGATCTGTTCCTTCTACCCACATTACAATTGTATATTTATCAATATCTTGTGGTTTGAAATTTTCTACGTGATCAACCGCTACTAAAGTGTCTGATACAAATGGTGTCGTTTCTTTTTCAGGGTTTCCATTTGCTCCTATCTTAGCATATGTGGTTGGCACACCATTTTTATAAACTCTAATTCTTACGGCTGAATCAACGTTTTTAACAACATCGTCTATAATTATTTCTGTCCAATAATCTGATGTGTCTGTTCCTGTATTTTCAATGTAAAATGTATAAGCAATATAATTGTCACCATTATGAGAACCTTCTTCATCATCTAAATTATCTGGTAACCATTTATATGATATATTATCAAAATAATCAACTGCTTTAGCATACAACTCTTCTCTATATACTTTGTAAGTTGGATCATCATATATAATAATACCTCTTTCAAAGTACAGGTTTTTATCTAATGTTATACTAAAATTACCGTTATTATAAATTATTCCCATTATTACATACAATAGAACCAATACTAGTAAAAGTATTAATATAGTTAGTTTAGCTATTTTAATTATTTTTTTTCTTTTCTTTATTTTTTTGATGCTTACTGTTATTTCATCTTTCATGTGTATCACTTCCTACCGCTCACCTATTCTATAAATAATTATACACGTTTACTTCTGAAATTGTCAATTAATATTAGAAAAAAAGATAAGTTCTAAATAAACTATTTGTATCGTAATAATAAATTGTTATCTCTATAATTTATTAGTTTTTGGCAATTGACACAACTTGACACCTCACTAGACAAAAAAATCAAAAAACAATTGTATATATATTTAAAAAACCTTATAATTAAATTGAAAGGAGAAGGGGTCCATGTATAAGAAAATTGGTATTATACTTTTACTTGTATCGGCAAGCATTTCACTAGGTTTAATGAGTAATACTTATTCAAGATATGTAGCAGATACAACTGGAAATATTGATATTTTATTTGCTAAATGGCAAATACTTGTCAATAATAAAGACATTACAACAAATAGTAGTTCATCTATTAGTTTTGAACCATTTATTGAAGCAAATGAAAATGTTGCAGCCAATGTTATGGCTCCAACTTCTAAGGGACATTTTGATATAGATATAGATCCTACTAATGTTCAAGTGTCATTTAAATATATAATCAATTTAAATATAGAAAATGAAAATATTCCAGATTTAATGATTACGAAGTACGCAATTGTTCCAACAGGATATACTGAAGGAGATACTTTAAATGTAATTAATCTAGAGGGAAATACTATTACTAATACTTTATATTACGATAATGAAACAGCAAATTTCGCTTATCAACCATTTACAGTTAGAGTATATTTTGAGTGGTACGATGGTGAAAACGAAACTATGAACAATGAAGCTGACACTTTAGTAAGCTCTAACAAAGAAACATTTAAAATAAATGCTAATATAAGTTTTGAACAAGAAGTTTAATACTTCTTTTTTTTACTAAAAAAAGAGCCTAAGCTCTAATATTCATATATACCATGTATTTTGTCTTCAATATCACTAGTAATTGGATCTAGTTTCCACTCACCATCTTTTTTAGTTAAGGTTAAATCTAATGTATATTTTACTTTATCCTTAGTTTTTGATAATTCTTCTAATCGATAATCATTAAATTTAGTATTATCGTAATTACCAGATTCATCTAAAAACTCTTTTTTATTTGCTTCTAAATAAACTTTAGTAGCCGCAATTACTTTAGAATAATCAGTAACTTCTATTTCAACAGTTACGGTTGCTTTATCTCCATCTACTCTACTATCTTTGATTTCATAAGATAAATTTTGATAATGACGTTTCATTAAACTTTTATATTTATCTCTTTGTTCAGTATTAAAATTAGATTCTTCGGCAACGGCGCTATCTAAATCACTTAATACCTCTTTATCTAATGTTTGATATTTGTTAAAAAATGTTTCAACTTGTTTTGTAGGTGTATTATCTAATTTATTACAACCTACAACTAAAAATAATGCGATTATCATTAATATTTTTTTCATAAATTTCCTCCTATTTATATTTTGAAGGAAAGATATTGAAAATATACACGAATTTTGTCTTAATTCAAATTATTTAATAAATTTTTCATAGCAAGCGCTACTTTTTTAGAACTCATTAGTAAAAATTCTTCGTAAGTAATAACATTATCATTATTAGGAATATCAGAAACACTTCTTATGACTAAGAAAGGTACACCACATAAATAGCAAGTTTGTCCGATTGCTGCACCTTCCATTTCAACACACAAAGCTTTAAATTTCTGATTAATTTTACTAGTCATTTTTTCATCAACACAAAATATATCACCTGAAGCAATAACACCAATTTTAGCTTCTTCTATATTTTCTTTAGCTAATTTAACTAGGTAAGTATCAGGATATAAATACATTCCTACTTTTGGTACATAACCTCTTTCATGATTAAAGGCAGTTATATTAAAATCATGTTGAACTAACTTTTCACCTATAACAATATCGCCCACTTTTAAAGATGAATCAACACCACCAGCTACACCAATATTAAATACATAATCAACATTAAAATTATCAATTAATACTTGTGTTACCCTAGATGCATTTACTTTTCCTACACCACTTTCAACCATTATACACTTTTTATTATTTAGATTTCCTTCATAGAAAATTAAATCAAATATTTGATATTCTTTAGTAATATTTATAATTTCTTTTAAGGCATCTAATTCCTCTTTCATTGCAAATATAATTCCAACCATATTAATCCTCATCCATACTAAGAACTGATAAGAATGCTTCTTGTGGTATTTCTACACTACCTACCATTTTCATTCTTTTTTTACCTTCTTTTTGTTTTTCTAATAGTTTTCTTTTTCTAGAAACATCGCCACCATAACATTTAGCTAAAACATTTTTTCTAACTGCTTTGATATTTTCTCTAGCTATTATTTTACTTCCGATGGATGCTTGAATTGGTACTTCAAATTGTTGACGTGGTATCATTTTTCTTAGATTTTCAACTACTGATTTTCCTCGCTTATAGGCAAAATCTTTATGAACAATTACACTTAAAGCATCAATTATTTCACCGTTTAATAATATATCCATTTTTACTAAATCACTTGTTTTATAGCCTATTAAATCGTAATCAAATGAAGCATAACCTTTTGTCATTGACTTTAATTTGTCAAAAAAGTCATAGACTATTTCTGATAAAGGTATTTCATAGTGAATATTTACTCTTGTTTTATCTATATATTCCATAGATATATAAGTGCCTCTTTTATCTTGACAAAGCTTCATTATATCGCCAATATAATCACTTGGAACAAATATATTAGTTCTAATATATGGCTCTTTTATATCTTTAATTAATGTTCTATCTGGTAATTTAACTGGTGAATCAACAGAAATAACTTGACCATTAGTAAGAGTTACTTCATATATAACAGATGGACTTGTCGCGATTAAATCTATATTAAATTCTCTTTCTATTCTTTCTTCTATTATTTCCATATGTAATAAGCCAAGGAACCCGCATCTAAAACCAAAACCTAGTGCTTTTGATGTTTCAGGTTCAAATTCTAATGAAGCATCATTTAATTTTAATTTTTCTAAAGCTTCTTTTAAATCTTCATATTTTGCTGACTGAATAGGATATATTCCACAAAATACCATAGGTTTCATTGGTTTATAGCCTGCTAAAACATTAGGTGCTGGGTTTGAAAATGATGTAATCGTATCACCTACTTTAACATCGCTTATACTCTTAATACTAGCACATAAAAAGCCTACTTCACCTGTTTTTAATTCTTTTCTTTTTTCTTCTTTTGGATTATGAACGCCTAATTCAACTACATCATATATGGCATCAGTCGCCATCATCTTAATTTTATCTCCTACTTTTATGCTTCCATTTACTACTCTAATTAAAGTAACTATGCCTCTATATGAATCAAAGAAACTGTCAAATATTAAAGCTTGTAATTGTGAATTCTCATCACCTTTAGGTGAAGGAATTCTATCAATTACTGCTTCTACTAATTCTTTAATACCTATACCATTTTTAGCGCTTGTTAAAATTATTTCGTTTTCATCAAATCCTAATGTATCAACTAGTTCTTGTTTTACTTTTTCAGGGTCAGCATTAGGTAAATCTATTTTATTTATTACCGGTATTATTGTTAAATTATTTTCAAGTGCTAAATAAAGATTAGCCAAAGTTTGAGCTTCTATTCCTTGTGCAGCATCAACAACTAATATAGCTCCTTCGCATGAAGCAAGACTTCTACTAACTTCATAAGTAAAATCTACATGACCAGGTGTATCTATTAAATTTAAAATATATTCTTCACCTTTATAATTATATTTTAACTCAACAGCATTTAATTTTATGGTAATACCACGTTCTCTTTCTAATTCCATATTATCTAATAACTGATCTTTTTTTTCTCTTTCGGTAATAGCACCAGTTACTTCTAATATTCTATCTGCTAAAGTGCTTTTACCATGATCTATATGAGCAATTATTGAAAAGTTTCTTATATTTTTTTGTTTCATTTATTTCACTTCTTTCAAATATTTCTTAATTATTATAACATAAGTATTATATATTAATATTTTTTTATAAAAAAAATGTGAAACTTTTTTATCACATCTTTAATATTATGCTCTGATTGCTATACGAAAACCATACGAATCACTTCTATCACCATCTACACTGATAAAACTCCATAAACCAGTATTTTTAGTAACCCCGTCACGTCGAAGCCATGAAAATGATACTGAATTCTAATAAGAATAGTCAGCATACCAACCAGAAAACTCACTTACCCAATAACATTTTTCTAACAAGGTAAACCATTTTTTCATAATAGTTATTTCCTTTTATTCTTTCTTTGTTCCTTAAAATACTCATCAACTTCTCTATCTATATCTCGACAGCTTAAAATAATTTCTAAAGTATCAACACAATTTTTGTTATAAACAGTCATAGAATATCTTGTATTTATAAAAAAGTCTATCAAATTTCTTAAGTTTTCTTCACCGTATGAAGCATATTCTAAAGGAAGCATTGCATCAGCACTCAAAAAAGGATATTGAGTATATAAAGACTTGTCAATTCTATTATCAAACATTCTTTCCTTAGCGTGATTAGCATGTTTTAAAATTTCTATTAAAACATCTTCAGTTGTTAAATCAATAACAGCATCTCTTGCTCCATTTTTTCTTGTTATATAATTTGGATTAAAACCATTTTTAATAAAATAGTCAGCAAAACTATCTTTAAAGCCTGGGTATTTAATTATTGTCTCTTCAAGAGCATAATCTAATCTACTTGCTTTTGAAAAATTTATATCATTTGAAAATTTCATATAATCACCTTCTAGTTTAATTCTATCATAATTGTCTTTTAAATAGTAGAATAACTTACAATACTTTACATAAAGTATACAAAAAAATGATAAGGATTTACCTTATCATTAAACATATCTTCTTTTTTTAGCAGTTAGAACTGTAGCAATTAACACTAAGCTAAGTGCTCCTACTAACATGTAAAGAACGCCATTATCAACTGTATTTGGGTTTTCAGTTGGTTCATCTGGTGTAGTAGGTGTTTCTGGATTTTCAGGAGTAGTTGGAGTATCTGGATTAGATGGTATATCACAACCAGCATTTTTTGTAGCTAATTTTGTTACACCATTACTTATTGATGCATAACTATTATCTGGATCTACTACTTCACCTTCAACTTCAACTACTATATCGCAATCAGTTGAAGCTTCACATAATTTAGTAGCAAATGTGATAACTAATTCATCTTTTGGCCCTGAATAGCTTACATTACCTGAAATGTCTTTACCAAACACACATTTAAACTTTCTTCCTGTGCTCCCTTCGTTATTACAAAACACATTTTTATCAGTATATTGACCAGTTACTTCATTGTACTCTCTATAAACGCCTGTCATGTTTGTAAATGCTTCAACTTGACTTTCATTCATAGTTACATACACATAACCTTGTTTCATCCCATAAGTTGATGTTCCATCATTTTTAACAACAACCTCAATGTTAATAGTTTTATCACTATTAACAGTAGGAGTGACACTAATATTGAAATTAGGATTACCTGCTGCACACACCAAATCAATTCCTAGTATACTAACTAACACACCAATGAACAAATATTTTAATTTCTTCATTATATTCACCTCTATTCTGTTAAAACTATAACATATCAAAAAAACAAACTCAATACTTTAAATAGTAGTTTTATTTTATTTGACACATTTTTACATTAGTTCTACTTTACTCAAATTATTAATAAGACTTTTGCTTTTTAAATATAATCCTGTATATCTATCATAATAATCATCTAAAAATGAGTTAATTTCTAATTTACATTTTTTGCTTACTTCTAATTTAGTAATTTTAGATATATCCACATAATAATACATTCTAATTAACTTAATCGTCTTATCAGAAACAATTTTTTCATTCTTATAACAATTAGAGCAAATATAACCACCTCTACTAGAGTCCAAAGTTACAATTCCACTAGTTTTACCACAATTACTACATCTGTCTATAATAGGCATTACACCCAAGAAATCAAGAAATTTTAGTTCTAAAATATTTGTTATAACAGAAGCATCATAGCCTTCATTTATCTTAACTAATGCGCTTATAAGTAAATTATACACATCAGTACTATTACATTGCTTGTATACTTGTTCAGTTAAGTCTATTAAAAAAGAAGCATAACTAATTCTAGTTAGGTCTTTCAATATATTTTTAAATGGATTAATAACATCTACACTAACTAAGTTAGATAGTTTGTCCTTTTTATAATAAATATTGAAATTACCATATATAAGTTTATTAGTGGTGCTTCTTAAGTCGCTTTTTAAATTTCTACTTCCTTTTGCAATGATACCAATAATTCCATATTCTTTAGTTAAACAGTTAATTATTTTACTTGTTTCACCATATGGTTTTTCACTAATAATAATACCCTCTACAGTTTCTAGCACATTACACCTCAGTAAAACGATATTTACACTTTACATCAGGGTATTTTTCTTTATCTACTAATGATGCGAACATATCATAATCTCTTACCCAAATTTTACCTTTATGTTCATAAACAACTAATTTTTTTAGTGTTTCAGTATCATATGCAATATGTAAAACTTTAACTAAATCTCCTTTAAAATGACGATATATTTGGTTTTCTTTTATATCTCGCATTACTTCTCCTTACTTATTTGTTTATATTTTAAGTAATATTCGATTTTTCCAGTTTTTTCAAATAATTGCCATAACAATTCTTTATTCATAATAATCACCTTTCATTATATTATGGTCAATAATTGTTAAAGTATTCTTTAATTTTCAAAATCATTATAACCAAATTCATTCAAATACTTATCACTATCTCGCCATTTTTTTATAGTTTTCACAAATAAACTTAAGTATACTTTTTTACCCATTAATTCTTCAATCTCAACACGAGCTAAAGAACCTATTTCTTTTATTTTAGAACCTTTATTTCCTATAATAATTTTTTTTAAGGAATCTCTATCAACTATAATAGAAGCATTTATAGTATTTGAATTTTTACCAAATTCTATACTTTCAACTACACAAGTAGTAGAATGTGGTACTTCTTCATTTGTAACATTAAAAACTTTTTCTCTTATTATTTCTGCAATAAGAAAATCTATTTTTCTATTTGTTACTTCTTCTATACTATAATACATTATTTCATCTTTTAAATATTTTTTTATTACACTAATAAGAGTATCAACATTATTGTTTTTAATAGCCGATACAGGTACTATATCATCAAACTCATATAAATCTTTATATTCGTTTATTTTAAATAATATTTGTTCTTTTGTAATATTGTCTATTTTATTTAGAACTAAGATAACTGGTTTATTAGCGTCCTTTATCTTATCAAGAACATACTTGTCACCTTTACCAAGACTTACCGATGCATCAACTAAAAACAATATAATATCAACATCATCTATACTATAATAAGCTTGTTTATTTAAAACTTTGCCTAATTTATGTATCGGTTTATGAATACCTGGTGTATCTACAAAGACAATTTGTGTTTCATCATCATTATAAATTCCTTGAATAATATTTCTAGTTGTTTGTGGCTTATCGGATGTAATAGCTATTTTTTTTCCAACAATACTATTTAATAGTGTAGACTTACCAACATTAGGTCTACCAACTAAACTAACAAAACCACTTTTCATTCTAAATTCTCCTTACTAAAAGGATAAGGACATAAATCACTTACTTTAAACATTTCAAAGTTACCTTTATTATCATAACAATAAATTGGCATATTTTTATCAAAAAATTCTAACATTACTTGTCTACATAGAAAACAACAAGTTCCTATTTTATCATCATCAACCATTATTTCTAATTTTTTAAAACTTCTATATCCTTCAGAAATTGCTTTATATATCGCTACTCTTTCAGCACATATAGTAGCGCCAAAAGATGCATTTTCTATATTAACACCTGTAAAAATTTTACCATCATTAGTTTCTAATATAGCAGCTACTCTATATTTTGAATAAGGTGCATACGCATTATTTAATAATTGTTTTAATTCATTTATCATATATTACCTCTTAATTCCAAAACCATCTAAAATTTCATCTTGCTTTTTAAACATAACTTCTTCATCTTCTTTTTTCATATGATCATAACCTAATAAGTGTAAAAGTCCATGCACAGAAAGAAAAGCTAGTTCTCTTAAAAAGCTATGTCCATATAACTCGCTTTGTTCTTTTACTTTATCTAAAGAAATATAAATATCACCTAATAATCTAAAATCATCATATACAAAATCTTTAGCATCCTCTAAAGCAAAACTAATAACATCTGTTTCTCTATCTATATTACGGTATTCTTTGTTTATTTTTCTAATTCTTTCATTATCAATGATTATTATATTGAATTCTGCTTTTTCTATATTTTCTTCTTTTAAAGCATATTTCATCAATTCTTCTATTGTTTCTAATTCTTTTATTTCTTCTTCTGTTTCATTAAATATACCTATTTCCATACTACCTCCCAATATTAATTACATTGCCTAAATATAATATACAAATCAATATAAGTACTAAAAAAATTATATTATAAAACCATTCTGTTTTCAAGAATTTAGGCAATTTTTCTCTTATCATATCACCTATTACATAAATCAAATATCCTATTAGTCCGCCTAAAACATTTAAAATAATATCATCAACATCAAATACTCTTCCTATCCAAAGTTGTGTCGTTTCTATTGTAAATGATGCGATAAAAATTAAAATAGTTATTAAAAGTGGCCTTTTACCTTTTAAAAAGTGTGCGATAAAAAAGCCATAAGGTAAGAACATAATCATGTTCCCAACTACATTTTTAAAAAACAATCTGCTCCCTAATTCGTATCTAAACATTTCTTTAAAGGGAATAAAATTGGATGTACTCCAGCTTACATCTTGAAAAGTGACAACATGGAATAAGCAAAGTATATATAGCATAAAAACTAAACTAAGTAATTCTTTATATAAAACTATTTTTTGCTTTTTTACGTATAAATACGCTACTCTAATCGAAATTAAAATTATACTAGAAATAAACATCATCGGCCATATATCAGCAAAAATATCCATTATTGTCTCTCTAAACATTATTCTAGTTCCTCCACTATCTTATATTCTGTTATATCTTCATAAACTGTAAAAAACACTACACATTCTATTTTACTATCTTTTATCTCTCTCTTCAATAGTTTACTTGAAATTACATATTCTTTATCAGTTAAATCTTCTTCAATCCTTCTTCTTGCTAAGATAATAGCTTTATTAGTAGCTTCTTCTATTGTATTTATTTCATCTACTAAATTTACTTCTTCTATATTAATTTTAACTAAAGATAGTGGTATTAATTGATTATATATTAGTTTTTTTTCTTTTGTTTTAGCATTTTTATATGGTTTAAAATCAAATAAATTAAAGGTTTTGCCTAAAAACTTAATCCCATATAATATTTTTGATTTACCAGTTAATTTTTCTTCTTTATAAACAAAAGGATAACTAGCTTCTACTTGATACCATACTTCGCCATAAACATTTCCTTTAGCAGAAACATTACCTTTAATATTGTCATTAAGTGTTATTTTGCTTCCTATAATAGTATCTCCTTTTTTTACATATTCATTTATATTTTTTTTCTTTTCACCAGCAGATGCTTCTATTTTTTTTATTACTGCATCTTTTTTAGCAACTATTTCATATTCTTGATTTTCTATATTTTCATTTTTTATTTTTCTTAATTCTAATCTTACTTCATATTTAGTGCCTATTCTATTTATTTCTAACCATTCTATTTTATCTTTATATTTGTTCATTATTTCTTTTTTTATTTGTTCTACCTCTTTAAATGATTTTACAAACTTATATTTATCTATATCATATAGTCTAAGTTCATTAATAAGAAGTGTTCTTATATTTTCTTCATCATATATTACTTCTACTTTAAAAATAATATTGCTTAAAGTAATAATTAACGCTAATCCTATAAGGATAAACGTAATCAAAATAAAATTTTTTTCAATTTTATTTTTTATTTTGTTAAATCCTTTATAATTAATAATAGTTATTTCATATGTTGATTTATTTTGTTTCAATAATTGATAATCATTTACATCAATTGTTATATTTATTTCATCTTTATTAAGATACTCTATATTATATAGATTGATTTTATTTTTAGAGAGTTTATTTATAAAACTTTTTACATTTTTACCTTTTATTTTTAGTATCATTAAATTTTTCATTTTAATTCCACGCTTCTTATTTTGCCTTCTATTAAAAGTTCGTCACTAAGTAATTTAGTTACAACTAAATTAGTACCTTTTACATCAATAAAACCATTGTTATATTTTATTATTACAAGATTATCATCAAAGTGATTTATACTTATGTAATTTATAATATTAACTCTTTTTTCATAAACATTTATCTTTAAATTATCTTCTAATAAATAACTTCTAAAGTCTTTTACTATACTCATAATTCACCTCATATTTAATTTTATTAACTTTAGTTTAATAAAAGAATAAATTATAGTTATTTTTATGTTATAATTGTTTTGAGGTAACTATTATGAATGAAGAATTAGATAAAATATTAAAAGAAAATGAAGAATTAAAAAAAGAAAATGCTTTATTAAAAGAAAAATTAAAAAGCTTACAAATTAATTTAGAATTTGATTCCTTAACTGGGGTATATAATAAAAAAACTTTTAAAGATTTGGTTACTAATTATAATGATTTAGGTGTTTTAGTTATTATTGATATTAATAATTTCAAGTCAATTAACGATACATATGGGCATTTATTAGGTGATGAAATATTAAAAAGTCTTGGTAACGTGTTAAATAAAACCGTAAGAAAAAGTGATTTTGTTGGAAGATTTGGTGGCGATGAATTTTTAATATTTTTTAAAGGGATTAATTTATCTAAAGCTAATATAATAATGGAGCGATTAAATAAAAATGTTAATAAAATAAATATTCAAGATGATTATTATTTATCAATAAGTTACGGTTTAACTGAATATGATAATGCTATTTCTTATAATGACAATTTAAAAGTAGCCGATAATTATTTATACATGAACAAAAAAAGAACTGATTTGAAATAAAATTTTTCAATTAGTTCTTTTTATCTTTGTTCTGTTAAAGAAATTAGTTTAAAAAAATCATATATTTTATTTAATACTTCAAAATTATCATTAATGCTTTGTTTTATTTCTTCATATATTTTGTTCTTATTATCTTCAAACTTATCAAAACAATCATAATATATATATTTTAGTTTCATAACATCATTTTTATTATATAAATCATCTATTTTATCGACTATATAATTATATGCTTCTGTTTCTTTTCTTGTTTTAAACTGGAAAATATTAGCTTCTCCAAATATTTGATAATTAAAATCTATTTCATTTAATCTATTACTTAGTTCTAATACTTCATCGTCTTCTTCTATTTGCAAAAAGCTTTTGTATTTGTTAATACCATCCTTTGTAAACTTTATACAAATATTTATATAACCATTAGTAAAAATAGCTATTAAATTTGAATCAGATTTTGAATAAAATTCTGTTTTATTTTTTATGTATTTTAATAAGTCTTCACTTACTTTTACTTTTTTATTAATTAAATCATTTAATACTTGTGAATCGGTTTTAATTATTATTACCTTTTTTAGATGAGTTATGTCATCTATTTTATTCCATTCAAAGAAATCATATGGAATATCATTAAAATTAGCTATAACATCATAAATGTAATTCATATTTTTTTCCTCCTGGTATAAAAATTGAAAGAAAGATTAGTATTATACCAATAAAAGCATATAGGCACTCTACTCTTCCAAATATAAAATGTACATAATCTAGGAAATTATACCCAAGTGATAATAAATTAAGATAACTTACAATATAAACAAAACCAATTATTGATAAACCAAAACCTATTAAAAAAAATAAAATTCTAGTTAACATATTATCACCTAATATAATTTTATTTTAAAACTTAAATTTTTATTTACTATTTTTTTTATAAAGCGTATAATTAAATAGGTGATTTTATGATTATAGATTTAATTAAGTACATTTTTTTAGGAATGATTCAAGGATTTACTGAACCAATACCAGTAAGTTCTAGTGGTCATTTACTTATTTTTCAAAAATTAATCGGAAGTACTAATATTGATTATCAAACTCTTTCAATTATAACTAACTTTGGTAGTTTGATTGCAATTGTTATTATTTTTTGGAATGATATTAAAGAATTATTTATTGGCTTTTTTGGATATTTATCTAAGAAAGAAAAAAAGTATTATGATAGTTATAAGTATGCTTGGATGGTAGTAGTAGCGACTATTCCTGCTGGTATTATGGGTCTTATTGTTACTAAATTAGGATTATTTGATTTTTTAGAAGACAATACTAAATTTGTTGGCACTACTTTATTAGTTACTGCACTATTCTTATTTCTAATTAGAAATATAAAAGGTGCTAAAAGTGACAATGAAATAACTTTTAAAGATGCGATTATTATTGGTTTATTTCAAGTAGTTGCGCTAATTCCTGGTATTAGTAGAAGTGGCTCTACTATTGTTGGTGGAATGAAACAAAATTTAAAAAGAGATACTGCTTTTAAATTTTCATTTATATTATATATTCCTATTTCTTTAGCTACTATGGTTCTTGGTATTAAAGATTTGATTGAATTAAGTCCTAGTTTTGAAACATTAATTTGTTATTTTGCTTCTTTTGTATCAGCTTTAATTGTTACATATTTTAGTGCTAAATGGTTTAAAGATATTATGAAAAAAGGAAAGCTCATATACTTTGTATATTACTGTCTAATAGTTGGTACATTAATAATATTGTTTATTTAAAAATGAGTGGTTTTAAAAGCCACTCATTTTATTAATATATTTAGCATAAATAATATACTTGTTATTGATACTATGATTGTTACTAGTGAAATAAAGACTACATTAACAAAACCATCATCAAAATTATAGTTTAATAAGTTATGACCATTACTTAATGTTTTAGTTTTATTGTTGGTTTGTCCTGAATCTTTTGCTTTCAAATATGTTTCTTTCATTTCTAATAATTCATTAATTCGTTTTTGACTTTCACTTAAATTGTCAGCCTTATTAGGATAATCATAATTAGAATTATTTTCTTTTATTCTTTTATATGTATCTTGTCTTGTATTTTCACCTATATACCATTTTTTAAATTCTTCAAATGGTGTTTTAATTATGACTGTATCATTATATTCAATTTTATTACCATCTAATATTTGTCTAACTACAGAAATATCGGCGTTTATTATTGATTTTAATTTATATCTACTTATTTCATCTGAAATATCTTCAAAATAGTTTTTAGCAAAAACCCTAATAACACCTACATTAGATGTTTTTGAATACTCTTCTAATTTACCTTTTATGTCATTATCTAAAACTATTTCAATACTTGGATTAAATCTAAGCTTAGGTATTATCAAATAGAAAGCTTTATTGACTGCATATATGTAACTATCTTCAGTTTCTTTATATAATTTACATTCCATACTATCACCTAATCTCTAGTTAATGTTCCATTACCTTTAGAATATTTTATAGTTGTCTTTTTTTCACTATAACTAGCAGTAATTGTAATTACCTTTCCGCTTTCTTTTGATTCGTTCGCAATTATTGCACTATTTTTATCAGAACTTATCAAAACATAATCATCATTTCTAAATTCTGACAAATAATCAATTACTTCTTCTTGTGACAAGTCACTATAAACTAATTCTACATACATACCTTTACTATCTGTTCCAGTAGTTGTTTTAATTATTTTCTTATTTCCAATCAATTTATATACGGAAGGTATATTATCATTATTTATTTCTATATATTCTTTATCAGAATAGTCAATTTTATTGCTCTTTTTTATGTATGTATTTAATCCAAATAAAACTATAGTAATTACTGCCATTACTATTAATACTTTTACACTTTTATCCATTTTCTTCATATAAACCACCTATCTTCTTCAATTATATAAAAAAAATAATACTTTTTCAAGTACTATCTTTAATTAAGATATTCTTTTCCACATATATACTGTTATGTAAGGTTGTAAATTATTATGGGCACTAGATCCACCTACATTGTACGTGTTTAAATATGTACTTGGTCCATTTCCAACTCCATCGTATTTAATATAATAATTATTTACACCTACTAATATATTACTTTCTGGTGCTGAGCCAATTATTAAACCGTTAGAACCAGCTCCACTACCTATTTGATGATTATGACTAGGCATTTCATTTATTGTTAGTGTATGTGTTTTTTCCCCGCCTGTTTTATTTATAGTACTAAATTCTGTTTCACTTTCATTTAATCCTACTAATGTTTTTCCTTGTCCATATCTTTCCCAGGTT
>OBKS01001218.1_pt1 | contig 19366 bp, 17 predicted proteins | sample 1517381 | NCBI WGS metagenome assembly OBKS01 (sample SAMN04571686, study PRJEB22368) | human gut metagenome | biome: human gut; material: stool | host: Homo sapiens | place: Luxembourg | collected 2012-08-03 | reverse complement strand
ATTAAAAATGAATTATATAAAGATTTCAAAATATATTCTTCAGAAGATATTAATATAGCTATAAATGCCTAATGTTTTTGTTTTCATGCACAAAAACGGGGTCAAATCCTAAAGGGTCTAACAACTCTAGTAACAATGATGATATTGTTGATACAAAGAGTAGTAGCATTGTGTTATATTTTTCTGCAACCAGCAATACTAGAAAAGTAGCACAACAAATACAAACAAATCTTAAGTGTGATATTATTGAAATTAAACCAGTAATTCCATATACTTCAGAAGATTTAAACTACAGCAATAATAATTGTAGAGCAAATCAAGAACAAAACGACGATACTGCACGACCAGAGTTTACTCAAATAAATATTGATCTAAGTTCATACGATACTATTTATATTGGATATCCTATTTGGTGGGGTAAAATGCCAAAAATAATGTACACATTTTTGGAAACTTATGATTTTAAAAACAAATCAATTATTCCATTTTGTACATCGGGTGGTAGCTCAATAACAACAAGTATTAATGAAATTAAAAGTCTTGAACCTCTAGCTGATGTAAATAATGGTAGAAGATTTTTTTCAAATACTTCACAAAGTGATGTAGATGCATGGCTTTTGAGTATAGCTTCTAAATAATGATTGTAACTAGTATATTTAAATATAAATTTAACCCGATGTTGTTATCGGGTTATTTAGTTATCATGTTTATGCAAAAATACGCAAAAATATGCAAAAATATGCAATTTGCATAAATATATTTATTAAAGTATGGTATAATATAAATGAGGTGATTGAAGATGAAACTTAAGGAATTAAGAATTTCACAAAGTTTAACTCAAACTGAATGCGCAAATTATTTAGGTGTTTCGCTTAGAACATATCAAAACTATGAAAATGATAGCACAAAAGAACACACATATAAATATATAGATATGTGTAATAAGTTAAAGTCACGTACAGATATGGTTGCGGAAACAATATTTAAATATGATGATATTTATCATACTAATGTTGTTGTAGGTGATGGACTTAATAATTTTTATAATGGTGTAGCAAAATATAGAAAAAGAGATTGTTATGAACTATTAAAGAAATTCATTGTTGGTGATTATACAGGTAAGATTTGTATTCTTTATGGTTTAAGAAGAACCGGTAAAACCACACTAATTTTTCAAATGCTAAAAGAATTACCACTTCAACAAGTAGCCTACATCAAAATTCAAACTACAGATACTATGGCTAATTTAACAAAGGACTTATATAATCTTCATAAATTAGGATATAAATATATATTTATTGATGAAATAACCTTATTAGCAGATTTCATTAACACTGCAAGTGTATTATCAGATATATTTAGTATGTTTGGAATGAAAATAGTTTTATCAGGGACAGACTCATTAGGTTTTGTAATGGCAAATAGAGATGAGTTATATGATAGATGTATAATGATACATACCTCATTTATTTCTTATCGCGAATATGAAAAATTACTAAATATTCATTCAATAGATAGTTATATTGAATATGGTGGAACACTAAAAATGGAAAATATGACTTTTGATGATCCTGATATTCAACTTAATGATATTTCATTTAGAAATGATGAAACAACACGTAAATATATTGACACATCAATTAGTAGAAATATTCAACACACGTTAAAAAATGATCATTTTGGAGAATACTTTAATCAGTTAAAAGAATTGTACAATAAAGGTGAACTTACAAATGCTATTAATCGGATAGTTGAAAATATAAATCATGATTTTTTAGTAAAAGTAATTGAAGACGAATTTAAATCACACGATCTAGGTTCCGCAAGAAATCTGCTTTTACATGATGTACCATCTTCAATAGCGTATGCTTTAGAAGAAATTGATAAAACGAGCGTTATAAAAAGATTAAAATCTTTACTTGATATCAAAGAAAAAAATGAAACGAAAGTAAAAATTACGCAAGAATGTGTTGATAAAATAAAAAAATATTTATTAATGCTTGATTTAATAGTAAATTGTCCTGATCGATACGAAAGTGGTAAAAAGGTAGATCACTACATTTTTTCGCAACCGGGAATGAGATATTCAATAACAAAAGCGTTAGTTTATTCACTGTTGCAAGATGAATATTTCAAATCACTTTCAGAAAGTGATAAAGAATATATTACAAATAAAGTATTAACGGATGTTAAAGGAAGAATGTTGGAAGAAATAGTTTTATTAGAAGTAAATAAGGTAATCCATAAGAATAAAGAAGCGTTTAAATTCAAATTTGATGCGGGGGGAGAATATGACATGATAATTTATGATAAATCAACTAACACTTGTAAATTATACGAGATAAAACATAGTGATAAAATTGATGATAGACAAATCCGTTTTCTAGTTGATAAAGACAAATGTGAGTTAATTGAAAACAAATATGGTACCATTGTTGGTAAGTATGTTTTATATAGAGGACAAAATAAAAAAATTGAAAGCATCGATTATATAAATGTTGAAGTATTTTTAACTAACTTAAAGTATATATAGATTAGGTGATATAGTATGAATAATAAAAAAATGATATTGATATATTCCAAAAATATTTAAAAAGCGAAGAAAAATATATAAAAATTGCCCTCACTGACAGCTCGTATAAAAATTATTGCGAAAAGCATAATCTTTCCTTTTGCGATGATAATAAAAATTTAGCAACCTTGGGTGATGCTATAATAAAATTTGTATATGCAAAAATGTTATACAATGAATGTAAAAATAAAAAATATTCAAAAGAAATAGAAAAATACATTACAGATGAAAAGCTTGTTAGAATTGCTTCCAAATATGATTTAATACAATATATTGACTTAGATGAAGATGATGATAAAATAAGAAAAGACTATGATTATGTGCCTAAAAAAGGTAAAAGTCCACATAAATATATTGCAACAGCTGTTGAAGCCATGGTTGTCGCAATATATAATAATAATTTAGAAGAAATTGAAAAAATATTAGATAATTGGAAAGATTTATAAATAAATATATCTTAAAATTAGAAAAAAAATAAATATTTTGTTATAATGTGATAAATAATTAAAGAGAATAGGAAAAACAAAAAATAATGAAGAAGAAATTAACAGTTAGAGATTACATTTATATTGGAAGTATGCTTTTTGGAATGTTTTTTGGAGCTGGAAATCTAATCTTTCCAGTTTTAATGGGACAATTATCAGGAAGTAATGTATGGCTTGCAATTTTTGGTTTTTTAATCACGGGTGTTGGATTACCTTTACTTGGTGTTGCCGCGCTAGGAATTAGTAAAAGTGATGGCTTGTATGAACTATCAAGTAAGGCAGGTCGACCATATGCAATGTTTTTCACCCTTGCTTTATATTTAACAATAGGACCATTTTTTGCAATACCAAGATGTGCTACTACATCTTTTACGGTAGGTCTTGAACAGTTGATACCAAGTGATGAACACTTATGGTTATATCTATTAATATTTTCAATTGTTTTTTTTACAGTAGCATTAATCTTTTCACTTTATCCAGGTAAGATTCTAACTTGGATAGGTAAGATTCTCAATCCAATATTCTTACTATTCTTAGCCATTTTAGTAATAGTAGTAATGTTTACTAAAACAAATCAAAATCTAACAATTGAACCAACGGGTAATTATATAACAAAACCATTTATGACTGGTTTTCTTGAAGGTTACAATACAATGGATGCTTTAGCAAGTCTTGCTTTTGGTATAGTAGTAGTCAAAGTAATATATGATATTGGCGTGGAAGATGAGAATGTTGTTGCGAAAAGCACCCTAAAATCAGGTATTATTAGTTGCGTATTAATGGCGGTTATATATGTTGCGGTGACATTTATTGGAGTTCGTAGTAGACATGTTTTAGAACCCGCTGAAAATGGTGGTGCAGCTTTTGCACAAATTGCCGAATATTATTTAGGTAAAGGTGGTTTGATTATTTTAGCAATAATGGTTACTGTTGCTTGCCTTAAGACCGCAATTGGTTTAATTACAAGTTGTTCAGAAATGTTTACAACAATATTTCCTAAAGGCCCGTGTTACAAAGTTTGGGTGTATATATTTAGCGCAATATCGTTTACACTTGCTAACTTAGGATTAAGTTCAATTATTAAAATTTCAATACCAGTATTAATGTTTTTATATCCTCTAGCAATAGTATTAATTTTGCTAGCATTATTTGGGAAATTATTTAACAATAGTAAGATAATCTATAAATGGACAATCGGATTCACAATAATTGGCGCAGTATATGATTTTTGTTGTGCATTACCTGCTGATTTTTTAAATTCAATCCATTTAGTAAAGCCACTCGAATTTATAAGAAAAATACTCCCTCTTTCACAGTATGGCTTGGGTTGGATATGCCCTACATTAGTGGGTTTATTTATTGGTATAGTAATATTGCTTTTCAACAATACTGAAAAGAAGGATAAAATAGTAGAGGGATGATGACGTATGTATATAATGATAAAATACATAATTAAATTTAAAGACAGAATATATATAAATTTTAGGCAAAAGATAAATAAGTTGTTAACATATGCAATACTTTGGATTCTGGCAGTAATTGTCGCGACTTATTTAGCATTTTATGGATATGGAAGAGTGATTACCTGGTATGACTACTTCTTTGGATTGCTATTATACATTTTTTCAACATTAGCTTATATCATATACATTTTTTGGTGGTTATTTCATGATTATAGTTTAGGGTTAAAAGGTGAAGTAAAATGGTCAATAAATAAACTGGAAGAAAGTAGTGTGTGGAAATATAAACTAACTGCTAATAAACGAAATCGTTGTTATGAAGAAGAAGGAACAATCGAAAAGGTTGAAGAAAACAAACGATTCATCATCATAACTACTGATACTAATCGAGAACACATAATAATAAAAAAGAAACTAACCGAAGAAGAGGTTAAGTTTTTACAACAAATTAAGAAAGAGTTAAATGAAAAACAACGAGAAAATAATGAAATATCAAATACCTAAAAATGGAAAATTATTAGAAAAGGTGAAACAGCTTTCAGTTGAACAACTATTAAAGATTGTTGTATGTCCTAATTATCGAAATGAGAATGAAAGGATATATGATACATATTGTGCATTTGTATATCCCACTACTATTGAAAATGCTAAAAAGTTGATTACTAAAATAAAAAAAGTAAATCACCCAGTGTTGGTAGCATCAGATATGGAAGCTGGACCTGGGACAGCAATTGTAGGAACTACAGAATTTCCATCAATTCGAGCAATCTGTGAAACAGAAGAAGAAAGATTAGCGTACGAAACAGGAAAAATTGCCGCAATAGAATCAAGAGAAGCGTTATACGATTGGACTTTTGGGCCATGTGTAGATATTTTAAAAAATCATTTTTCACCAATAACCTCAATAAGAAGTGCTAGTGAAGATTATAAAGAAGTAATTAAATACACAAAACAGTACATTCTAGGCTTACATGATAATGGCTTAATTGACACTGCAAAGCATTTCCCTGGCGATGGAGCTTGTCTATTTGATCATCATTTAACTACTCCAATAAATCCTCTTTCAAAAGAAGAATGGAATAATAGTTATAAAAAAGTATATGAAGAAATTATTAACTCAAACATTAAATCAATAATGATTGGACATATTGCGTTACCATGTTATGATGAAAAAGATGAAGAAACTAATCTTTATCCTCCCGCAACCCTTTCATATAGATTAATGACTAAGTTACTAAAAGATGAATTAGGTTTTGAGGGACTTATAATATCAGATGCTACAGAAATGAGTGGTTTTTGTGGATATATCAATTACTATGAAGCTTGTGCCCGATTTTTAATGAGTGGCGGCGATTGTTTATTGTTTGCACATCCTGATGAGGAATTTATTATGAAAATGTCTGAATTAATCGATAAAGGGATTTTGAAATTGGATATCTTAGTGAATAGAGCATATAGAGTTATTAGTTTTGTAAATGATTGTTATAATATATCTACTGATATAAAATTTGATATAGAAGAACATCAAAAAATTGCTAGAGAAGTAGTAGAAAAATCTGTCAAAGTTTATAGAGATAGAAAAAACATCTTGCCTTTATCTAAAAAGTATTTAAAAATTGCTCATATAGTTATTGCTAAACAAATAAAAACAGATAATATCGGGGAATTTACCAATGAACTTGCCAAATATGCGGAAGTTACTGAGTTTATTGATCCAGGTTGTAGCGCTATAAAGAATCTTGCCAAAAGCAAGGTATATGATGCGATAATATGTACGATAGGATGTTCACAATGGTATGGAACAAATCAAATAACGCTATCGGGAACTGTTGCAAGAAATATGATGAATGGTTGGATGAAATATGAAACACCTACAATATTTGTTGATTTTGGCAATCCATACATTCATGAAGAATATGATGCAATGATAGATACGCTCATTTATACTTATGGTTATGCTAAAGATAGTTGTAGAGTGGTCGCTAAAAAAATATTTGGAGTAAGTGAGTAACAATATGAATGAACTAAATATATATCAATTAATAGGAGAAATCATTGAAAACTGTCAATGTATTGAACATGACTTAAAAATTATTTATGCAATAGCTAAGCCTGGTGATTTTAATTATAATTTAGAAGATACTAAAAAATGGAACTTAGGCGAAATAATTGCAAAGATTGAAGAACTAGATCACAGAAATATCTTCCCTTTTGATCTTGACGATAAAGATTATGAATTACTTAATTCAATTAGAAATGAAAGAAACTTTGTTTGCCATGAATGTTTTCAAAGCTATGAATATATAGAGGACTATCATTTTAAAAGGGTAGAGTATGAAAAAGTAGTAAATCGAGTAGCTAATTTTCATAAAATTAGTAAGCGGCTTTCACAAGCAATTGGAACAATTAGAGTGGCTATTGTTAAAGAATACAGAGGTTATAATTAAACAATTTTAGTAAGAAAGTATCTATTTACTTTCTTGCTTTTTTCATATAATAAATGACTAAAATAAATTGCTATTTATGAAATCGTTTTCAGCCTAAAATAGGTCTTTTTTCAAATAATATTATTTGATTAAATTATAAAAAAGAATATAATTACTTTGTTAAAATTTAAACCAAAAAAGATAAATATAACAATGGAGAATTAAATGAAAAAAGTACTTATTGAACTAAATGATTTAGTTAAAGTTTTTGATGATGAAAAAGTAGTAAATCATATAAATCTACAAATATATGAGAATGAATTCTTGACAATTCTTGGACCATCTGGCTGTGGGAAAACAACTACCCTTAGAATGATTGCGGGATTCGTAAAACCTGATGAAGGTGAAATTATAATAAATGATAAAGTGGTAAATGAATTAGAACCATATGCAAGACCTGTTAATACCGTATTTCAAAAGTATGCATTATTTCCCCATTTAAATGTAATAAAGAATGTATCTTTTGGTTTAGATAATAAAGACTTCAATAGTCTATACGAATTCTTTGGAAAAGATAAGATTATAGAAGATATAAAAAATGAAACTAAGAGTGATAAAGTAACTAAAAAACAAATCAAAAAATATCTTGATAAGAAGATTGAAGAAGAAGCTAAAAGAGTACTAAAATTAGTTAAACTTGAAGGCTATGAACAAAAGCGTATAAATCTACTTTCAGGTGGTCAACAACAACGAGTAGCCCTAGCCAGAGCACTTATAAATAGACCACAAATCTTACTTTTAGATGAACCTATGGCAGCTCTTGATTTAAAACTAAGACAAGATATGCAATATGAACTAAAAGAAATGCAAAGAAAGTTAGGAATAACTTTTATCTTTATTACTCATGATCAAGAAGAAGCAATGACAATGAGTGATCGTATCGTTGTCATGAATGGTGGAATTATTCAACAACTTGGAACCCCTAAGGATATATATAATGAACCAATAAATCGTTTTGTTGCCAACTTTATAGGTGAAAGTAACATTATCGAAGGAATCTATATTGATGAAAACCATGTAAGATTTATGAATCAAGATTTTGAATGTGTTGGTTATAAATTTGAAAAAGGAGAAAAAGTAGATGTTGTCATTAGACCTGAGGACTGGGATGTAGTACCTTTAGAAAAAGCTAAACTAACAGGTAAAGTAACTTCAAGTATCTTTAAAGGCGTATATTATGAAATATGTGCAGATATTTTAGGAATGGAAATGGTTATTCATGCCTATGAAGATGTGCCGGTTTCATCTACCATCGGCCTTAGTGTAGACCCTTATGAAATTCATTTAATGAAGGTAAAGCAAAATGAACAATAAATTAAAGAAAATGGCGACACCTTATTTAATATGGCTATATGTGTTAGCACTTGCGCCAGCAGTATTTATGTTCATATTAATGTTTTTAGACACTGAAGGAATTGATACCGAGGGATTAAAGTTTACCTTTAAAAATTTCGCCCAATTAAAAGAACCATCTACAATTATTGCATTATTGAATAGTTTGAAATTTTCAATTATATCAACAGTCATATGTATTTTACTTGGGTATATTACCGCATATTATTTATATAAATCACATTTAAAAAATAAATTTCTTTTACTAACTATTCTAATATTGCCAATGTGGTCTAATCTTTTATTAAGAACGCAAGCATTAGCTAATATAATGGAACCTAATAATATATTTACTAGTATTTTTAATATAACGGTAAAAGAAGATGCAAAAGGACTTGCAGGGAGCGAACTTGCAATCATTATTGGATTAGTATTTACCTACTTGCCATTTATGATTTTGCCAATTTATACTGCTCTTGAAAAAATTGAACCAATGTTAGAAGAAGCATCCTTAGATCTTGGGGCTGATGAATTTAAAACTTTTAGAAAAGTAATTTTGCCATTATCATTAAAAGGAGTAGTAACGGGTTCAGTTATGGTATTTTTACCTTGTATGAGTGGCTTTGCTATTCCAGAAATTTTAGGTAAGGGTAATATCGTAATGATTGGTAACTTAATTGAACAATTCTTTAAAAATATGAACTATAACATAGGATCATTACTTGCCATTTTGATTTTAGTTTTGATTCTACTTTCTATTTATTTAGTTAATAAATTTGATAAGGAAGGAGAAACAATACTATAATGGAAAAACTTAGTCCTATCAGTAATAAACCCATTGCGACAATGAAAGAGTATGGGTATAAAGATCATACAACTTTGAAAAAGATTTTAAAATTATTAGGTTTAATAACTGTTATTATGGTAGCAGTAATGTTGTATCTTTCAATATTTATCATTTTTATTTATTCATTTAATTCTAACAAGAGTGTAAACGAATTTGGCGAATTTACTTTAAAATGGTACAAAGAAATATTTAAACATCGTATGTTAAGAAATTCAATTATTAATACCTTTATAGTTAGTATTATTGCAACCATTTGTTCAGTAATTCTTGGAACTTTAATCGCTATAGGTATTCATTTTTCTTCAAAGAAAAGAAAAAGACTAATAATGTTATTAAACAATATCCCACTACTTAATGCGGATATCGTAACAGGCATCAGTCTAATGTTAATATTTTCAATATTGTTGAAAATATTTCCATATATATTTGGATTTCCAACATTATTAATTGCTCATGTATACTTTACTCTTCCATATGTAATTTTAAATGTTTTACCTAAATTAAAAGAAATGGACCCTAATTTAATAGATGCTGCATTGGATCTTGGAGTAAAACCAATTAAAGCTATTTGGAAAGTTGTTCTCCCCGCAATAAAATCAGGTGTATTATCCGGTGCTCTTATGGCCTTTACGATGAGTTTTGATGACTTTGTAATCAGTTATTTCACTACTGGTAATGGGTTTGATAATTTATCTATTTGGATTTATGGCTCAATTGGTAGAAAAGATTTAACACCTGCTGTTTATGCGTTTAATAGTATTGTTATTTTTGGCGCAATGGCAATCCTTTTAGCTGTTAATGCTTTAAAAATCAAAAATGAAAAGAAGAGGGAAAAGTAATGCTAGATAAGAAATTTTTTAAAATTATATGTTTTATCGCTTTGTTATTAACTAGTGTTATTTCTCTTTCAAGTTGTGCAAATAACAATCAACTATTATTACTAAATTGGGGTGAATATATAAATGAAGATTTAGTAAGAGAATTTGAAGAAGAATATAATTGTAGTGTTTCAATTAGTGTTGCGGAAAGCAATGAGTTGTTTTACTCAAAAATAAAAAGTGGAACAACTGCTTACGATTTAGTAATTCCATCAGATTATATGGTTGAAAAAATGTATAATAAGGGACTACTTCAACCAATTGATTTTTCCAAACTCCCTAACTATGATGAAAACAATTTATTACCAGGAGCTAAAGCTATCATTGAACAATTAGAGTTAACTTTTGAAGATGCTAGAAGTTATTTAGTTCCATATCTTTGGGGTACCTTTGGTTTGATGTACAATAAAAATAAAGAAGGATTGGAAGAAAGTATTGTTAATAATAATGGTTGGGCAGCTTACTTTAATCATGACTTATTGCCAAGTGGTACTAAGGTAGGTATGTATAATGTGCCAAGATTTACTTATGCGACAACTATGTTTTATCAAAATATGAGTCCAAACATTGTAACTAAAGATACAATAGCCATAAGTAAGAAAATTCTAACATCAACCAAGTTTAGCCAATGGGGTACTGACCAATTAAAAAAACAAATAGCAAGTGGTAATTTAGATCTTGCTTATATGTATACAGGAGATTTCTTAGATCAACTTTATATTGAATTGCAAAATGGTACTAAACTAGAAGATATTAGCTTTGATATATATATTCCCGACAACACCATTGCTTTTATGGACAATTTAGTAATTCCCAAAAAAGCCCGTCATGTAGACCTTGCTCATAAATTCATTAACTTCATGATAAAAAAAGAAAATGCATATTTGAACTCATCGGTTGTTGGTTATTGTACACCATACCAAGCTTCATATGATATGATTGTAAATTGGCAAACCGTTGATGAAAAATGGAAGCTATATTTTAACGAAGAAGAATATGGTAGTGATTGGTTGAAAAATTGGAGTTATGCAATGCAAACATATTATCCACTACCAAAAGCAAGTGATAAAGTAAAGTTTAAAGGTACAGTACTTTCTAACAAAAACATAACTAATGATGATTTAACTGATATAACCAATATGGTTAATAATGCAAAGGTAAATTAAAAAAGTTCACAAAAGTGAACTTTTTGGTTTTTATAACTTATACGATAACTGAATGAGCTATATATGTAAGGTGGTCACCTAAACGTTCAAGATTAGAAACTAGGTTAATAAAAATACCACTACTTTCAGCTTTACAGATACCTTTATTTAAACGTTCGATGTGAGCATCAATTAAACGTTTACGAAGATTATCAATACCTTCTTCAACTTCATCAACTTGAATAAGTAGTTTGTCATTTTTAGAAGTTACTACATCCTTAGTTAATGAATAAAGTTTTTCAATTTCACCTATCATATTTTTAATTTCAGTCATAACTTGATCTGAGAATTCAATATGTTTGGTAACTTCATTTCTAGTATATTTAGTGAAGTTATCGGCGATTTCCGCAATCCTCATAATATCACCTATGCTATTATGAATATTGGAGATATATTGTTCTTCTTGAACAGTACATTTTGCGGAAACCTTGATTAGATAATTGATAATATTTTGGCTTATACGATTAGCTTTATCAATTCCTTGTTGTATTTCATCAACTCTTGATACATCACGCTCAACAAAAGATTGATAAGATAATCTAAATGAACTCATTGCAACATCTGATAGTAATATCATTTCTTTTTCTAATTGAGTGATAGCAAGTGATGCTGAATTAATAATACGTTCATCAAGATAAGTGATTTCAAGACTTTCTTTCTTATCTTTAATAATTAATTGTGATAATTTAACAAATAAATTAGAGAAAGGTAAGAAGATTATTGTGCAAGTTACATTGAAGAATGTGTGGAACATTGCAATTTGAGTTGCAGTAGAGTTAAACCATTTTTGGAATGTAAAGCACATGAAATTTGGAAATAGTATTAAGAATATAAAGAAAAGAACTGATCCAAACACATTAAATAATAGATGGATTAAACTAGCTCGTTTAGCGTTTGGACCAGCACCAAATGAAGACATTAGTGCAGTAACGCAAGAACCGATGTTTGTACCTAAAATTATGTATAAAACTTCGTTTCTTCCTGTTCCAATTGTAAGTCCCGCAACTGACATTGCAATAATAACTGAAGTTGTGGCAGAACTAGATTGAACAATTGCAGTAACAAGTATTCCAATAAACAATAAAAAGAAAGGATTAGTAACTACTTCAAAAATTCCTTGAAGAGTTTCACGATTTGTTTGCATGGCATCAGACATAATCTTTAAGCCAATAAAAACAAGTCCAAGTCCCGCAATTATATATCCAACTTTCTTTGTACGATCTTTTTGGCATAACATAGCAATCATAATACCAATAAAAGATAGTAATTCAAGATATGTTGTAATTGGGAAAGCACTTAGTGCTGCTATTTGAGCAGTAATAGTAGTACCAATATTCGCACCCATAATTAAAGCTGTTGCTTGTGCCAAATTGATTAGTCCAACGTTTACAAAACCAACAATTAAAACGGTTGTTACTCCTGAGCTTTGAATAAAGGCAGTAGTTAAAGTACCAATACCAACATTTACCAGTTTTTTATTAGCCGTCTTATTAAAAATCTTTCTTATTTTAGAAGTAGCTAATTGTTCAATATTGGCTGTTAGCATACTAACGCCTACTAAAAATACGCCAGTACCAGCTAGTACTTTAACAATAAAAAATATTATTTCTTGTGTTGTCATAATTCCTCATAGTATGTCATTAAAATTTTCCCCTAAATATTATACACCTTGACAAGTAATATGTAAAATAGTATAATATTATAAAGTTTATAAGTAATTACTTATGAGGTGTAATATGACAATTAGACATTTAAAAGTATTTGTGGAAGTATGCGAAAATTCAAGTATTACGAAAACAGCAGAAATCATGCATATAGCCCAGCCCGCAATAAGTCAAACCATTGCGGATATTGAAAAATATTATAATGTAATTTTATTTAATAGAATAAATCAAAGATTAGTTATAACTGAAACTGGTAAAATATTACTTCAAAAAGCAAAAGAAGTAATTGCTAACTTTGATGAATTTGAAAATCTAGCAATTGCAACATTGGAGAATCCCATAATCCATATTGGGGCATCTTTAACTTTTGGTATTACGCATTTGCCAAGAATAATGAATTATGTAAAACAAAACTATCCTAATGTTCAACTACTAACTACTATTAATAATTCAAAAGAAATTGAACAAGGAGTTTTAGATGGAACAATTGACTTTGGCATTGTTGAAGGTAGTATCTCTAACAAAAATATTAAGATAGAAAACTTTATTGATGATAAACTGTTAATAGTTTGTGGATATGATTATCCAATAAACTCAAAAATAACAATCACTGAACTTGCAAGAGAAAAACTATTATTAAGAGAAAAAGGAAGCTCATCAAGAGATCACTTAGAACATTTATTTAATTTAAATGGTATTGAGTGTTTTCCAGTAATGGAATCAATTAGTAATCAAACAATAATAGAGGCTACTAGAGCGAATTTAGGAATTGCCGTATTACCTGAGGCTTTAGTTAGAGGTCATATTATTAATAAAAGGTTAAAACCTATTGAACTACAAGGTGTTGAACTAGTTCGTAAATCATACATAATTTCACACAAAAACAAAAAGTTCAACAATACTTTTAAACAGATATATGATTATTGTTGTTCATTTGAAAAATAAGGAATCTCATAGGAGGTTCTTTTTATTTTTTTTAAGCAAAATACTTTTAAAAAACTTAAAAATAATTATAATATTAATTAGTTTGAAAACTAACTAATTTATAGGAGGTACGAATGCAAAAAAATAATGATATACCAATCGGTGCAAGACTTAGCAATCTCGATAAAATATTCAAAGAATCAGTAAGAAGCTATTGTAACAAACATGGTTTAAACTTTACATACTCTAAAATAATCATGATGTTACACCATCATCCTGAAGGAGTAATACAAAATGACATTGTTGACAACACTTATCTAAAAAAATCAACAATAAGCTTAACATTAAAGAGTATGGAACAAGAAGGTTATATTACAAGAGTTACTTGTGCAGATGATAATCGAAAAATAATTGTTAAAATCACCGAAGAAGGTAAAAAATTTGATAACAAAATAAGGAAATGCTTTGGTGTAATTGAAAATTATATGATAGAAGATTTAACTGAAGAGGAAATTGAAAACTTTGTTAATCTCATCGAAAAAATGAAAAACAGCTTAGAAAGACAGAAAGGAGATAAATAATGTTTAAATTATTGAAGTATTTGAAAAAATATTGGTACTTTGCATTACTTGCGCCAATATTCATGATTGCTGAAGTAACTATGGATATGCTTGTAACTAACAAAATGGGTACCATGATTGATATCGTTAATAGTTATGGTCCTACCTCAAATAATAATCAATTTTTAAATACTATTGTAAGTAATGGTATTATAATGCTTGCATTAGTTTTAATTGGGGTTGTAAGTGGTATTCTAAGTGGGGTATTTGCCAATTTAGCTAGCCAAAAATTTGCCAATGATTTAAGAAAAGATTTATTCAGTAAAATAATGCACTTATCTTTTCAACAATCAGATGATTTTTCAACAGCCTCACTTGTTACAAGAGTTACCAATGATGTAACTGCTGTTCAAACAATGATTGCAATGGCAATAAGAATGTTTATTAGATCACTTAGTATGTTTATACTTGGTATAGTATTTACTCTTCAAATAAGTAAACAATTTATGATCATTTTAGCGGTAGCATTACCATTAGAAATTTTAATAATGGTTTTCTTCATGATAAAGGCTTTCCCAATGTTCTCAATTGTTCAAACTAAACTTGATAAAGTTAACTCTGTAGTACATGAAAATTTAACAGGTGCAAGAGTTGTTAAAGCTTTTTCAAAAGAAGATTATGAATACAATCGATTTGTTGAAGCAAATGATACACTTACTAGTATAACTTTGAAAGTCAATAAATTAATGGCAATTATTATGCCTTTATTTATGCTAATTGTATATGCAGGTATGATTGCTATTTACTATATAGGTGCAAAAAGTCAATTTGACGCAATGCTTTATTTAGAAAACTTTGCAACATCAATAGATCCTAAAATATCAGTAGGTGAAATGGAAAAAGCTACAACATATATAATGATGATAATGAGTTCACTATTAATGATTGGAATGACTTTTGCTAATATGGCAAGAGCTGCAGCATCTGGAAAACGTATTAATGAAGTATTAGAAACACCTGATATTATTTGTGATGGTAATTTAGATGTTACAACTTTAAAAGAAACTGGTACTATCGAATTTAAAAATGTCGATTTTGCTTACCCTAATGCAAGTGCATCGGTATTAGAAAATATTAATTTAAAAATTGAAAAAGGCGAAACTGTTGCTATAGTTGGCGCAACAGGTTCAGGTAAAACTACCTTAGTTAATTTAATAACTCGTTTTTATGATGTAACAAAAGGTGAAATACTTGTTGATGGTGAAAATATTAAAAATTATAAACTAGTAGATTTAAGAAATAAAATAGCTATTGTTTTACAGAAAGCTGAACTTTTTGCGGGAACAATCAAAGAAAATATAAAATGGGGTAATCCCAATGCTACGGATGAAGAAGTAGAATGGGCGGCAAATATTGCTCAAGCTATTGAATTTATTGATAGTAAAGAAAAAAAATTTGATGAATACGTAGAAGAAAAAGGAACTTCACTATCAGGAGGACAACGACAAAGATTAAGTATAGCAAGAGCAATTGTTAAAAAACCTGAAATACTAATATTCGATGATTCAACTAGTGCCCTTGACCTAGTTACTGAAGCAAAATTATATAAAGCAATGCGTGATAATATAGCCGATACTACTAAAATAGTAGTTGCTCAACGTATTGCTACTGCAAAAAATGCTGATAAAATTGTAGTATTAGATGGCGGAACAATTATTGCATATGATACTCACGAAAACTTATTAGCAAATTGTGAAATCTATCAAGACATATATAATTCACAACTTAAGAGAGAAGGTGACATCAATGGCTAATGAAAAAGTTCAAAATAACCGAAGACCAATGGGTGGTCCAGGTAGAGGCCCTGGTGGTCGTTTTATGATGCCAAATGAAAAACCGAAAAATGTTAAAAAAGTTGTTAGTAGATTATTAAAATATATTGGAGCATTTAAAGTATTATTTATAATCTTAATAATTGTAGTAATACTTTCAACTCTTGCAACACTTGAATCTAACATTGCGATAAAAGATCTTGTTGAATCTCTTGGTTCATATGATATAATAAATCATAGTTGGGTAATAAAAGATGGTGTTACGCAACTACCTAGTAAAACGCTATTTTATAACTCACTATTGTTATTAGTTGGATGTTACGTTTTACAAGTAATTTGTCAATATTTCACAACTTTAATTGGTGCATATCTTGCAATTAAAACCACAAGAAAAATGCGTAATGATTTATTTGCAAAATTAGTTAAATTGCCTATTTCATATACGGATACGCATGCTCATGGTGATTTAATGTCTAGAATGACTAACGATGTAGATAATATCTCAAATACTGTATCTAGTACTCTTGGTTCACTAGTATCTGGTGTTTTAACAATTATTGGATGCTTGGCCATAATGATATGGTATTCACCATTACTAACTTTGGTTTCAATGGTTTCTTTAGTACTTACATTACTCGTTACCGCATTCATGAGTAAATTTATGAGACCATTATTTCAAAAACAACAATCACTATTAGGAAACTTGAATACTCAAACTGAAGAAATGGTTACTGGTATAAAAACTGTTGCGGCATACAATCACCAAGAAATTGCTAAAGATGAATTCAATCACTTTAGTGATACTTACTGTAAAGTTGGTTTAAAAGCTCAAATTATATCTGGTTCAATGGGTCCAGTTATGAATTTTATTGGTAACTTAGGATATTTCTTAGTTTGTTTCTTTGGTGCTATTTTTGCAATCAAAGGAATTGGAACTACTCTACAAGGAGAAGTAATTGGAGCAGGCATTATTGCTATGTTTTTAAAAACTAGTAAACAATTTACCAGACCAATAAACGAAATTGCTCAATTATATTCACAAATATTAACAGCACTAACAGGTGCAGAACGTGTATTCGAAGTATTGGATGAAAAAACCGAAGACTTTACAGGTGAAATAAAAGTAGATTCAAGTAAACTTCATGGTGATATTGATTTTGAACATGTCGCATTCGGATATGTAAAAGATAAACCAGTATTAAAAGACTTTACGGTTGATGTATATTCAGGTCATAAAATTGCTTTAGTTGGGGCAACTGGATCAGGAAAGACTACTATTGTAAATCTTCTAATGCGTTTCTATGATATTGATTCAGGTAAAATTTCAATCGATGGTATTGATATTTCTAAAATATCAAAGAAAGATTTGCGAGATAATATTGCCATAGTATTACAAGATGCAGTATTATTTGAAGATACTATTGAAAATAATGTCAAATATGGCAAAGAAAATGCAACCGATGAAGAATTTAACCGTGCAATTGAAATGGCAAATTGTGCAAAATTCATTAGACGGTTACCAGAACAAGAAAAAACAATGTTAACTGAAGGTGGAGCTAATTTATCACAAGGTCAAAGACAATTGTTGACAATTGCTAGAGCAGTACTTGCAGATCCTAAGATTTTAATACTTGATGAAGCAACTTCAAGTGTAGATACAAGAACTGAAAAGAAAATTCAAGATGCAATGGTAAAATTAATGACCAATAGAACTTCAATAATAATTGCACACCGTTTATCTACTATTCAAGATGCCGATTTAATTGTTGTATTAGATCAAGGTGTAGTAGTTGAAATGGGAAATCACCAAGAATTGTTAGCTAAAAAAGGTGTATACAATCGTTTATATCAAACCCAATTCTCTGGACTTGATACATAGAAATATAAAGCCACTTCCTAGTGAAGTGGTTTTATTTATTGATAAAAAAGAAAAAGTATGTTAAAATATTAACAATAAAGGATTAATTATGAGTAGAAGATTAGATTATTTACCAAATCATGAAGAAATAAAAATATACCAAGATGATGAAATGTTTTGTATAAATACTGATACAATGGTACTTGGTGAATTTTTAGACATAAAAAAGAAAGACATTGTATTAGATATTGGAACTAATACAGGTGCACTTCTCTTATATGCATCTAAATTTAAACCTAAAAAATTGATAGGTATTGACATAAATGAAAAAGCATTAGAATTAGCAAAAGAAAATATGAAATTAAACAATATTACTAACGTTGAACTAATCCACGCAGATGGTAATACTTTCAGAAATAATGAAGAAGTAGATGTAGTGATATTTAACCCACCATATTTTAAAACACCATCAAGTGATAAAGGAAGCAATAAGTATCTTGCTCTAGCAAAACATGAAGATAATTTCCCCCTAGAAAGCATGATACAATGTGTAAACAGAAATTTAAGAAACAATGGTACTTTGTATTTTCTTTTTCAAACAACAAGATTAAATGAAGTTTTAAAAGTATTAAATGAAAAGAAACTTGTTGTAAAGAAAATGCAATTTGTCTATGATGAGAACAAAGAAAACTCAACTGTTGTAATGTTAAAAGCAGTTAAAGGTGCAAAAGAAGGTGTATTGGTACAAAAACCAAGATATATTACGCGTTAATAAAAAGCAATTGTGGCGGAATTGGTAGACGCGCTACATTCAGGCTGTAGTGTTATTAAAACGTGTGAGTTCGAATCTCATCAATTGCACCATTAAAATAGGTCAAAAAGTCTTTTGTAGACTTTTAAAAAATAAGCTATTCTCACAATAATTCATAGTTTTGCTATGATGAAATGCTGAAAATAGCTCTTTTTTTATTTAAAAAGTGTAGAGCTGTACGGGGAGTTGAACTAATTTCAAATTTTAGGAACAAGGGGATTTGAATATTAGTATCATTACCAGCTTTTAAGCAGGTTTTAGGGCCTTTGTCAGTTCTTTATCCAAAACAGGAGTAAATATAGGTAAAAGCATATTGAAGAGGATACTCACGAGATTTCGGAGCAGCTGTATTTAAATCTATCAAAAATAAACACAAATTCTTAAATAAATAAAATCCTGTCAATAACTTTGCAAAATGTCCAAAAAAGATTTAATTATAAGCGTAATCTTCA
>OBKS01001217.1_pt1 | contig 19392 bp, 16 predicted proteins | sample 1517381 | NCBI WGS metagenome assembly OBKS01 (sample SAMN04571686, study PRJEB22368) | human gut metagenome | biome: human gut; material: stool | host: Homo sapiens | place: Luxembourg | collected 2012-08-03 | reverse complement strand
GCTGGCTCGCGTCCGGACCGCGCTGCGGCATCGGGGAGCTCATCATCCCGGCCAACGAGCCCGGCTCGTCCATCATGCCCGGCAAGGTCAACCCCACGCAGTGCGAGGCCGTCACGATGGTGGCCGTGCAGGTCATGGGCAACGATACGGCTATCGGCATCGCGGCGTCGCAGGGCAACTTCCAGCTCAATGTGTTCCTGCCGGTGACGATCTATAACTTCCTGCAGTCGGCACGTCTGCTTGCCGACGCCATGGATTCGTTCGAGGCCAACTGCGTGCGCGGCATCCGGCCGAATTACGACGTCATTCAGGCGCATCTGGACGCATCGCTCATGCTCGTCACGGCACTCAACCCGCACATCGGCTATGAAAATGCGGCAAAGATCGCAAAGCACGCCCATGCCACCGGCCAGACGCTCAAGGCCGCGGCGGTGGAGCTCGGCCTGCTCACGGCCGAGGAGTTTGACGCCTGGGTGCGGCCGGAGAATATGGTGCACCCGAAACAGGAGGAGGCCTGACCATGGATTACGCAAAGGAATCGCTCCGGCTGCACGAGCAGTGGGGCGGCAAGATCGAAGTCAACACTCGCGTGCCGGTCTCGACAAAGGACGACCTGTCGCTCGCGTATACGCCCGGCGTGGCCCAGCCGTGTCTGGAGATCCAGCGCGACCCCGATAAGAGCTACACGCTCACGCGCCGGCACAATCTCTGCGCCGTCATCACGGACGGCTCTGCCGTGCTCGGTCTGGGCGATATCGGACCCGAGGCGGGCATGCCCGTCATGGAGGGCAAGTGCGTGCTGTTCAAGGCGTTTGCGGACGTGGACGCTTTTCCGCTGTGCATCCGCACGAAGGATGTGGACGAGTTCGTGCGCACGGTGTACCTGCTCTCCGGCAGCTTCGGCGGCATCAATCTGGAGGACATCTCCGCGCCGCGCTGCTTTGAGATCGAGCGCAAGCTCAAGCAGCTGTGCGATATCCCGGTCTTTCACGACGACCAGCACGGCACGGCCATCATCACGCTCGCGGGTCTCACGAACGCGCTGCGTGTGGTCGGCAAGCGCCTTGAGGACGTGAAGATCGTCCTGTCCGGCGCGGGCGCGGCCGCCATCTCCATCTGCAAGCTGCTGCTGCGCGCCGGTGCGCGCGACGTGACGCTCTGCGACCGCATGGGCGCGATCTACGCTGGCCGGCCGGAGAACATGAACTGGATCAAGACCGAGATGGCCGAGGTCACAAACCTCCGCCGTCAGGCCGGCACGCTGGCCGACGTCGTCCGTGACGCGGACGTGTTCATCGGCGTGTCGCAGCCCGGCTTGCTGACCGGCGACATGGTGCGCACCATGCACCGCGATGCCATCGTCTTTGCCTGCGCCAACCCCACGCCGGAGATCTTCCCCGACGAGGCCAAGGCCGCGGGCGCGGCCGTCGTCAGCACCGGCCGCAGCGACTATCCGAACCAGATCAACAATGTGCTGGCCTTCCCGGGCATCTTCCGCGGCGCGTTCGACGTGCGCGCGTCCGATATCAACGAGCCTATGAAGCTCGCCGCCGCGCATGCGCTCTCGACGCTCATCACACCTGAGGAGCTGTGCGCCGACTATATCATCCCCAAGGCCTTTGACCCGCGCGTCGGCCCGGCTGTGGCCGCGGCGGTCGCGCAGGCCGCGCGCGAGAGCGGCGTCGCGCGCATCTGATCTTGAATTTTTCCCCCGCAAAGGAGACATCCTATGGATTCCTATGAAAAATCCCTGCAGACGCTGGAGCTGCCGGCTGTGCTGGCGCTGCTGGCGGCGCAGGCCGTGAGCGAGACGGCCCGCGCGCAGGCCATGGCCCTGCGCCCGAGCGGCGACCGCGCCGTGGTGGCGACCCGCCTCGGCGAGACGAGCGCCGCTGCGTCGATGATGGTCGTCAAGGGCAGCCCGTCGTTTTCCGGCGTGAAGGACGTGCGCGCAGCGCTGCAGCGCGCGGACATGGGCGGCGCGCTCAACACGCGCGAGCTGCTGGACATCGCGGGCGTGCTGCAGGCGGCACGCTGCGTGCGCAGCTACGGCACCGGCGAGCGGCAGGACAAGACGAGCATCGACTATCTCTTCAGCGCTCTGCAGGCCAACCGCTTTCTGGAGGAGAAGATCTTCACCTCCATCACCGGTGAGGACGAGATCGCCGACAGCGCGTCGAGCGAGCTGGCATCCATCCGCCGGCTGATCCGCGCCGCGAGCGCGCGTGTGCACGACGCGCTGCAGAAGATCATCTCCTCGCCGAGCTATGCCAAGGCGCTGCAGGAGCCGATCATCACCATGCGCTCCGAGCGCTACGTGGTGCCGGTCAAGGCGGAGCACAAGGGCGCCGTGCCCGGCCTCGTGCACGACGTGTCGGCCTCCGGCGCGACGCTGTTCATCGAGCCGATGGCTGCCGTGAAGGCGAACAACGAGCTGCGGGAGCTGCGCGCGCGCGAAAAGACGGAGATCGAGCGCATCCTCGCCGAGCTCTCGGCCGAGTGCGCCGCGCACCGGGAGGACATCTCGAGCGACTTTGACGTGCTCGTGCGCCTGGACCTCATTTTTGCCAAGGCGAAGCTTGCCTACCAGCTCGACGCGATCGCGCCGGAGCTGACGGATAAGCAGCTGCAGCTGCGGCGCGCGCGCCACCCGCTCCTGCCGAAGGACACCGCCGTGCCAATCGATGTCTCGCTCGGCGGCGAATTTGACACGCTCGTCATCACCGGCCCGAACACCGGCGGCAAGACCGTTACGCTCAAGACCATCGGCCTGCTCGCCGCCATGACGCAGTGCGGCCTGCACATCCCGTGCGCCGACGGCAGCACCATGCCGGTGTTCGACGAGATCATGGCCGACATCGGCGACGAGCAGAGCATCGAGCAGTCGCTGTCCACGTTCTCGGCGCACATGACGAACATCGTGCGCATCCTCAAGGATTGCGATGACCGGTCGCTGCTGCTGTTCGACGAGCTCGGCGCCGGCACGGACCCGGCCGAGGGCGCGGCACTGGCCATCGCCATCATCGAGCGCGGGCGCAAGTGCGGCGCGCTCATCGCGGCCACGACGCACTATACGGAGCTCAAGGTCTACGCTACCACACAGCCCGGCGTCATGAACGCCTCGTGTGAGTTTGACGTGGACTCCCTGCGCCCGACGTACCACCTGCTCATCGGCATTCCCGGCAAGTCCAATGCCTTTGCCATTTCCGAGCGGCTGGGCCTGCCGCAGGAGATCATCAGCGATGCGCGCAGCCGCGTCAGCACCGAGAGCGCGAGCATGGAGGCCACCATTGAAAAGCTCGAGCAAGTGCGCCAGCTTATGGAGCGCGACCGCGCCGAGGCGGCGCGTCAGCTGCGCGCCGCAGAGGACGCCCGCCGCAAGTCCGAGCGCCTGGAGGCAGAGCTCTCCGTCCGGCTGGAAAAGGCGGACGAGAAGGCCCGCCGCGACGCCGAGCGCATCATCGGCGACGCGCGCCGGACGGCGGACGAGGTGATGCGCGAGCTCGATGCGCTGCGCAAGATGGAAAAGACGGACGCCGACCATCATCGCGCCAACGACGCGCGTGCCGCTCTGCGCCGCAAGCTGAACGTGGCCGAGGACGCGGCCGCTGCCGCGGCGCATCCCCAGACGCAGGAGAAGAAAGTCTCCGCCCGCCCGGTGCGCGTGGGCGACACCGTGCAGCTGCGCAGAATGGGTGACATCAAGGCGACTGTCACAGCCATCTCCGCCGACCGGACGCTGACCCTGCGCGCGGGCATCATGAACGTGACGGCCAAGGAGCAGGACGTGTACCTGCTCGAAAACGAAAAGCCCGAGGCGCAGAAGTTTGCCGCCGCGCACGCGGCCAGCCTGCGCAATGTGGCTGCCGAGTCGGAGATCGACCTGCGCGGCATGGACACGATGGAGGCCGTCGCCGCGACCGAGCGCTTTCTCGATAGCGCCGTCATGGCCAAGCTCGAGAAGGTCACCATCATCCACGGCAAGGGCACCGGCGCGCTGCGCGCCGCCGTGCAGCAGTCGCTGCGCAAAAACAGGGCAGTCAAGTCCTACCGTCTCGGCCGCTATGGCGAGGGCGAGAGCGGCGTGACCGTTGTCGAACTGAAATAAAATCGGAAAATACCGGCGAAAAAACGCTGTGCAAAGCAACGAAAAAGTGAAAATCGGTTGACGATGCAGGGCGTTTTTGATAAGATGGGAAAAGCATAATAGTGCATAAGGAGTGGAGAAAATGATCACGAAAGAAGCAGTCATCAACAACCAGGTGGGACTCCATGCACGGCCCGCGACCTTCTTCATCCAGAAGGCAAACGAATTCAAGAGCAGCATCTGGATCGAAAAAGACGAGAGACGCGTCAACGCCAAGAGTCTGCTCGGCGTTTTGTCGCTCGGCATCGTGAAGGGCACGACGGTCACCCTCGTGGCGGACGGCGCCGACGAGCAGGAAGCGATCGATACCCTGACCGCACTGATCAATTCCGATTTTTCCGAGTGATCCCAACAACATGAAACCGAAACAGGGGCGTGTCTTCAGCACGCCCCTGTTTTCCTGACCGCAGGAGCAGGCTTATGGAAAAACTCCGACCCGAACAGCTGCGCGAAAAGGCCAATATGCTCCCGCTGCTGCCGGGCGTGTACATCATGCTCGACGAGCACGGCGAGGTCATCTACATCGGCAAGGCGAAAGCGCTCAAAAACCGCGTCACAAGCTATTTTCGCGGCGAGCACCTGCCAAAGGTGGCGGCCATGGTCGCGCACGTTGCGGATTTCAATGTCATTGTCGTGCAGTCCGAGTTTGAGGCGCTCGTGCTCGAAAACTCGCTCATCAAGCTGCACAAACCCAAGTACAACATTCTGCTCAAGGACGACAAGGGCTACCCCTTCGTGCGCCTGGATGTGACGCAGCCGTACCCGACGTTCTCGCTCGTCAACCGCACGGAGAAGGACGGCGCAAAGTACTTCGGCCCCTACGGCGGCCGGAGCATGACGGCCGAGATCATCGACACCGTGTGCAAGACGCTGCGCCTGCCGACGTGCACGCGCCGCTTTCCGCGCGACATCGGCCGCGCCCGCCCGTGCCTGAATTACCACATGGGCACCTGCGCAGGCTACTGCCTGAAGGACGTTACGCGCGCGGAGTATCTCAAGGCCATCCGCGAGGCGGAGATGATCCTCGACGGCCGCACGGCGGAGCTCACGGCCGAGCTGACCGAGCAGATGCAGGCTGCGGCCGACGCACTGCGGTTTGAATACGCGGCGTCGCTGCGCGACCGGCTGCGCGCCATCCAGGGCCTGCAGAACCACCAGCGCGTCATCGCTACGGCCTATTCCGACACGGACGCCGTCGGCTTTCAGCGCGGGGCCAAGTGCTGCTTTACCGTGCTGCACTTTACGGACGGCAATCTCACGGGCAAGGACAAGTCGTTTCTCGACGAGCCGATGGAGCCGGACGGCGAGGCGCTCGCCGCGCTCGTGCAGCAGTATTATGAGGACCGCGGCACTTATCCGCGTCAGGTGCTGCTGCCGTGCGCGCTCGAGGGGCAGGACGCGCTCGAGCGCCTGCTCACCGAGGCGGCGGGGCACAAGGTCGCGCTTGCCGTGCCGCAGCGCGGCGACAAGTGCCGCCTGACGGAGATGGCGGCGAACAACGCGCGCGAGGAGATCCTCATCGCGACGACGAAGGCGCAGCGCAGCCTCAAAACGCTCGAGTGGCTCCAGCGCGCGCTGGAGCTCGATGCGCCGCCCGAGCGCATCGAGGCGTTTGACATCTCCAACCTCGGCGACACCGGCATTGTGGCCGGCATGACCGTGTTCCAGCACGGGCGGCCGCGCAAGTCGGACTATCGGAAGTTCCGCATCCGCACGACGGACGGGCAGAACGACTACGGCTCCATGCATGAGGCGGTCACGCGCCGCTTTCAGCACTATGTGGACGGCGACCCGGGCTTTTGCCCGCTGCCGGATCTGCTGCTTATCGACGGCGGGGCCGAGCATGCATCCGTCGCGCAGGCGGTGCTCGACGACTTCGGCCTGACCGTGCCGGTGTTCGGCATGGTCAAGGACGACCGCCATCGCACCCGCGCGCTCATCACGCCCGGCGGGCATGAGATCGGCATCGCCGCAAATCCGGCGGTCTTTTCCTTCATCGGCACGATCCAGGAGGAGACGCACCGGTTTTCCATCGACTATCAGCGCCGGCTGCGGCGTGAGAGCCTTGCGTCCGAGCTCGATCAGATCCCCGGCGTGGGCGAGAAGCGGCGCAACGCGCTGCTCAAGGCGTTCCGCAGCGTCAAGGCCATCCGCGCGGCTTCGTATGAGGAGCTGTGCGCGGCCGTCCCGGCGGGCGTTGCCCGCGCGGTCTACGACCACTATCACCCGAAAGGAGAATCGCCATGCGTGTGATCACAGGTACGGCGCGCGGCCGTAAGCTGCGTGAGCCGGAGGGGATGGCTTCCCGTCCCACGACCGATAATGTCAAGGAGTCCATGTTCAACCTCATTCAGTTCGACATTGAGGGCCGGCGCGTGCTCGACCTCTTTGCCGGCACGGGCCAGCTCGGCATCGAGGCGCTCAGCCGCGGCGCGCGCAGCGCCGTGTTCATCGATGAGAGCCGCGCCGCCGTGCAGCTCGTGCGCGCCAATCTCGCGCTCTGCCGCCTGCAGGGCGATGTGGTGCAGGGCGAGTCGCTCGGCTACCTGCGCACGTGCGGAAAATTCGACCTGATCTTTCTCGATCCGCCGTATGATACGGGACTGCTTGACAAAGCGCTTGCAAATGTTGTACAGTTTGACATATTGGCTGAGGGTGGTATAATCATGTGTGAAAGCCGCCGCGAAAAGGTGCTCCCGCAGCTCCAGCCGCCGTATCATCTGCTCACGGAGCGCAATTACGGCAAGATTAAGCTTACGCTCTACGGAAAGGGAACCCACGCATGAAAACAGCGATTTACCCCGGCAGCTTTGACCCCATTACCCTCGGTCATCTGAACATCATCCGCCGCGCATCCGGTATTTTCGAGCGCGTCGTCGTGTGTATCATGCCCAACGCCGGCAAACTGCACCCCATGTTTACCCGTGAGGAGCGCGTGGCGCTCGCGCGCCGCGTCGTCAGCCGCTTCCCCAATGTGGAGGTGGACACGTTCGACGGCCTGCTCGCCGAATACGCCAAGACCTTCCCGGAGGGGGCGGTCATCGTCAAGGGCCTGCGCGCGAACACGGACTTTGAAAACGAGTTTCAGATGGCGCTCATCAACAAGAAGATCAATCCCGAGCTGGACACCATGTTTCTGACGGCCAGTCAGAAATATACGTTCCTCAGCTCGTCGGTCGTCAAGGAGCTTGCGGGCTACGGCGCGGATCTGACGCCGTTTTTGCCGTACGAGATCATTGACGACGTGCACGAACGCGCGACGCGCGGCGTGTGACCGATTCAGACAATTTTTCACCGGCTACGCCGGAACACGCTTTGGGAGGAAACAAAATGGACAACGAAGTCATGGAACTCATTGACCAGCTTTATACCATGGTGTCGGAGGCATGGGGCGTGCCGCTCGGCAACGAAAAGTGCATCGTCGAGCGCGACCAGGTCCTCGAGATCCTCGATGAGATCAAGACCGCCATGCCGGTGGAGCTTTCCGAGGCAAAGCGTCTGGTCTCCGCCCGCGACGAATTCATCAACAACGCCAAGCGCGAGGCCGAGGGCATCCGCAATCAGGCCGAGGAGCGCGCCCGCGCGCTCGTGGACGATCAGGAGATCGTGCGCATCGCCAAGGCCCGCAGCAACGAAATGCTCGCCTCCACGCAGGCCAAGGCCGACGCACTGCGCCGTGCTTCGAGCCAGTTCTGCGATGAGGCGCTGCGCCGCACGGAGGAGGCCATCTCTGCCGCGCTCGGCAATGTGCAGCAGGCGCACGCCGCGTTCCAGGGCGTCGCCGGCAGCACGGCTGCACCGGCAGCTGCTGCCGCGCCCGCGCCCAAGCAGCCCGAGATCCGTTTCGAGAGCGAGGAGGCTTCGGAAGACGAAGTCAACTGACTGACGTTTTATGGCACATGCGCACCGCTGCCGGCTTGCCCGGCGGCGGTTTTGCGTTTTGCCGAAATTTTTCCCCGCCGGGGGCGCGTTTGGCGCTTTCAGCGGGTATTTTTTCGCACAACGGCGGCACATCTTGTGCCGCCGTTTTCCTTTTTCCGGCGAAAAACGCAAAGGCTTGTGACCGGAAAAACCACAGTCGGATTGACAGAATTGTCGGAAATTGCAAGAAAAAGGCGGGAATTTCTCCTTGCAATTTCCCCGGCCTGCCACTATAATGAGGATTACATGTGGGGCAAAGTGGTTTAAAAAGCACCAAAAGCCCACACATGGGGCGCGAAAGTGCACGATTCCGGAGAAGGGGGGATGCAGCATGACCGGCATCTATCAGCATACGCTCGACGCCAAAGGCCGTCTGTTCATCCCGGCCAAGCTCCGCGAAGAGCTGGGCGACACGTTCTATGTTACCATCTCCTCGGAGAAGTGCTTGTCGGCGTACAGCACGGACAACTGGAAGGTCATGTCTGACAAGGTCAACGCCATGCCCTACGTCAAGCAGAAAAAAATGCGCCCGCTGTTTGCGTTTGCCGCACGCTGCGAGCTCGACGGTCAGGGTCGCATCCTCCTGCCGCAGAATCTGCGCGAGTTTGCCGGCCTGAGCAAGAGCGTCACGGTCGTCGGCAGCAACAATCATGCGGAATTTTGGGACAGTGAACTCTGGAACGAGACGTACCCGGCAGAGACGCTGCCGGAGAACATTGCCGCCGTGATGGAGGAGCTGGATTTCTGATGGACGCCGGACATATCCCCGTGCTGCTGCACGAATGCATCGAGAACCTGAATATCCGCCCCGACGGCATCTACGTGGACGGCACGCTCGGCATGGGCGGCCACTCCGAGCAGATTGCCGGCCGCCTGACGAGCGGAACGCTCGTCTGCATTGACCGCGACGAGACGGCGATCGCGCGCGCCGGTGCGCGGCTGGCCCCGTTTGGAGACCGTGTGCGGCTCGTGCACGGCAACTTCCGCGACACGGCCGCCATTCTTGACCGCCTCGGCATCGACGCCGTGGACGGCATGCTCTTCGACCTCGGCGTTTCCTCGCCGCAGCTCGACGAGACGCAGCGCGGCTTTTCCTATATGCACGACGCGCCGCTTGACATGCGCATGGACGCGACCAGCGGCCTGAGCGCGTGGAACGTCGTCAACGAGTGGCCGGAGAGCGAGCTCAAGCGCATTTTGTATGAATACGGCGAGGAACGCTATGCGCCCCGCATTGCCGGGGCGATCGTGCGCGCCCGGGCGCAGCAGCCGATCGCGACCACGCTGGAGCTGGTCGATGTGATCCGCTCGGCCATGCCGGGCGCGGCGCTGCGCGAAAAACAGCATCCCGCCAAGCGCAGCTTTCAGGCGATCCGCATCGCCGTGAATGACGAACTGGCGGCGGTGCGCGAGATGATGGACACCGCACCCGACAAGCTCCGTGTCGGTGGGCGGCTGTGCGTCATCAGCTTTCATTCCCTCGAGGACCGGATCGTCAAGACCGGCATCGCCCGGCGGGAGCACGGCTGCACCTGCCCGCGTGAGGCGCCGGTGTGCACATGCGGCTTTGTGCAGACGCTGCGCAGCGTTTCCCGCAAGCCGATCCTGCCCGGCGAGGAAGAACTGGAGTGTAACCCACGCGCCCGCAGCGCGAAACTTCGTGTCGCGGAGCGTGTCTGAGAAAGGAACCGACCATGGCATCTCCTGCTTCGAGAAAACGGAATACCGCGCGCATGGACGGCAACGCGGCGTATGACCTGCGCAGCAATGCGGCCGAGGAGTACCTGTACAGTGCGCCTGTAGATCTGCCGCATGCCCCCCGGACGACGGAAGCCGTCGTCCCGGAGTCCGTTCCGACGCCCAAGCAGGCGATCGCCCCGCTGGCCGTGCTCGGCTTTGCCATCGCCGCCGTGCTGATCATTGTTTCGCTCGTCGCACGCGTGCAGCTCTCGCAGGCGTCGGCGGAGGTCTCGACGCTCGAGGATCAGTACGCCGAGCTGCAGGAACAGCAGACGCGCCTGCGCATCGACTATGAGAGCGCGTTCAACCTCACGGAGATCGAGGATTACGCCATTCATGAACTCGGCATGCAGAAGCCGCGCAGCGACCAGCTCTATTACATCAGCAGCAGCGACGCCGCGGACACGGCGGTGGTCCTTGACCAGAGCGCGGCCGAGCCGCTGAGTCTGGCCGACCGCCTCGGTGATTTCTTCTCATCTATTTTGGAATATTTTCGATGAGCCAGCCTGTATGATAGAACTATCCCCGCAGGAACAAGGAGACAGACATGGCGAATGAAACTTCCGGGCGCCGGGATAACCGCGTGCCTTTTCGTGCAAGTACCAAAACACCGAATATCATGATGCTCCGCCGCACACGCTTCCTTTTGATTGTGTGCGGCATCCTTGCATTTGCTGTCCTTGGCATCAAGCTGTTCAATGTCATGATTGTACACCATGACGAGTACGAAAAAATGGCGATCGACCAGCAGGTGCGCGAGACGGAGATCACGGCCTCGCGCGGTGCGATCTATGACACGAACGGCAAGATCCTGGCCATGAATGCCTCGGTCGACACGATCTTCATCAGCCCAGCCGAGATTGCCAAGAACAAAGAGGACCCGCAGCTGATCGCACGCGAACTTTCCGAGATCCTCGACGTCGATTATAATAAGATCCTGAGCATGACGAAAAACACCGACCGCTGGTATGAGGTCGTCAAGCGCAAGGTCGAGCCGGACGTGTCGGAAAAGGTGCGCGCGTTCAAAAAAGAGAATAAGCTCATCGGCGTCAAGATCGAGCCGGATACGAAGCGCTATTATCCCTACGGCAGTCTCGCCGCGCACGTCATCGGCTTCGTCGGGCAGGACAACGAGGGCCGCTACGGCCTCGAGCAGCGCTATGACAGCTATCTGACCGGCAGCACCGGCCGCATCATCCGCGCGACGGACAACCGCGGCACGGATATGCTCTTTGTCAACTACGAGGATTACCACGACGAGACGAAGGGCAACGACATGAACCTGACCATCGACGCCACCATCCAGTATTACCTCGAAAAGCACCTGCAGCAGGCGGTCGAGGATTACGACGTGCAAAATGGTGCGGCGGCCATCGCCATGGACCCCAACAGCGGTGCTATCCTCGGCATGGTCTCGCTCGGCAACTTTGACCTCAACAATTATCAGAAGGTCAGCGACAAGGATCAGGAGGCCATCGACGCCGAGACCGACCCCGACAAGAAGGCCGAGCTGCTCTCCGCTGCGCAGACGAAGCAGTGGCGCAACAAGGCCCTGTCGGACACCTATGAGCCCGGCTCGACGTTCAAGATCATCACGCTGGCCATGGCGCTCGAAGAGGGCGTGGTCAATGAAAACTCGTCGTTTTACTGCGGCGGCAGCACGAACGTGCTCGGCCGTACCGATCCCCTCAAGTGCTGGAAGACGACCGGCCACGGCAGTCAGAACCTCACGCAGGCCATCCAGCACTCGTGCAATGTGGCGCTTGTGCAGATCGGCCAGCTCGTCGGCGCGCGCACGTTCTACAAGTACGCCGAGGCGTTCGGTTTCCTGAACCTGACCAGTAACGTGGACAGCAACCTCACGGCCAAGACCGGCATCGACATGTCCGGCGAGAGCGGCAGCATCTGGTGGAGCCAGAACACGTTCTACGACCCGGAGAACCTCTCCCAGCTCGCGGCGGCCTCCTTCGGCCAGACGTTTACGATCACGCCGCTGCAGCTCATCACGGCGGTCAGCGCCTGCGTCAACGGCGGTTATCTTATGAAGCCGTATGTCGTCAAGAGCATCGTCAACGGTGACGGGGAAGCGGTCGTGTCCAATTCGCCGACCGTGGTGCGCCAGGTCGTGAGCGAGCAGACGAGCGCCACCGTGCGCCAGATCCTCGAACAGGTCGTCGGCGACCCCGTCGACGGCACCGGCAAGAACGCCTACGTCGCCGGCTACCGCATCGGCGGCAAGACCGGCACGTCGGAAAAGGTTGCGCAGGACGCGGCCGGCGGCGCAAAGGAGTACATCGTCTCGTTCATCGGCTTCGCCCCGGCGGACGACCCGCAGATCGTCATCCTCGTGCTGCTCGACACGCCGAGCAACAGCACCGGCATCTACATCAGCGGCGGCCAGATGGCCGCGCCCACCGTCGGCAAAATGATGGCGGACATCCTGCCGTACCTCGGCGTGGAGCCGTCGTATTCCGAGACGGAAAAGACGCACATGGATAAGACTGTGCCGAACGTGACCGGCCTGTCCGTCGAGCAGGCGAAGGCCGCGCTCGCGGAGCTCGGTCTGCAGGCGCGCGTCTACGGCGACGGCGACAAGATCACGGCGCAGCTGCCGGGTAGCGGCGCGGTCGTGGCCAACGGCAGCACCATCCTGCTCTATGCCGGCAAGGAGCCCTCGGGCGACAAGGAAGTCATGCCCGACCTGACCAACCTGAGTTATGAAACGGCCCGCGACCGCATGGCCGCGCTGGGCCTGTATATCAAGACCAACAGCTCCATCACGGACACCGCCTCCCAGAAGATCTCCGGGCAGGCTGTGGCCGCCGGGGCCGAGCTCGAACACGGCACGGTCGTGGAAGTCACGCTCGTGACGACCGATTCGGGCATGCTTGGCCGATACTGACGATCAACGGAGGTACCCTTTATGAAACTCAAGCGACTGCTGTCCGTTCTGGACGTGTGCGAATGCACCGCCGATCCGGAGCTGGACATCCGGGACATCAGCTTCGACTCGCGCACCACGCAGCCCGGCGACCTGTTTGCCGCCGTCTGCGGGTATGAGTCCGACGGGCACCGGTTCATCGGCGCAGCCGTCGAGCGCGGCGCGGCCGTCGTGCTCTGCCAGAAGAAGCCGGAGGTCGATATACCGTATATCCTCGTGGCCGACAGCCGTCTTGCGCTCTCGCGCATCTGCTGCGAATTTTTTGATAACCCGTCGCGCGAGCTGACCATGATCGGCGTGACCGGCACGAACGGCAAGACCACCGTCACCACGCTCATCAAGCACATGCTTGAGCAGTGCCTGCATACGAAGGTCGGCCTCATCGGCACGAATGCGAACATCATCGGCGACGAGGTGCTGCACACCGAGCACACCACGCCCGACGCCTACGAGCTGCAAAAGCTCCTGCGCCGGATGGTCGACGCCGGCTGCACGCACGCGGTCATGGAGGTGTCGTCCCACTCGCTGGTGCTGCACCGCGTGGAGGGCATCCGCTTTCGGGTGGGCATCTTCACGAACCTGTCACAGGACCATCTGGACTTCCACAAGACCATGGAGGCCTACGCCGAGGCCAAGGCGCTGCTGTTCGCGCAGAGCGATGTCGGCATCGTCAATGCTGACGACGAGTGGGCGCACATCATGATCGAGCGCGCCAAATGCCCGATGCGCACCTACTCCGCCAAGCGCAACGACGCCGACCTCGTGGCCAAGGACATCCGCCTGAGCGCGTCGGGTGTGCGCTTCGTCGCCATGCACGGCGATGCGATCGCGCGCATGCGCCTCGGCATCCCCGGCATGTTCTCGGTCTACAACGCGCTGAGCGTCATTGCCTGCGCCTGCGCGCTCGGCATACCGCTCGACGACTGCTCGGCCGCGCTCGACACGGCAAAGCCCGTCAAGGGCCGCGCCGAGGTGCTCGAGACCGACGGGGACTACACCATCCTCATCGACTACGCCGTCACGCCCGACGCTATTGACAACATCCTCACGACGGTGCGCGAGTTTGCGCCCGCGCGGCTCGTGTTCCTCTTTGGCTGCGGCGGCGACCGGGACCGCGGCAAGCGCCCGAAGATGGGCCGCATCGCGGGTCAGAAGGCGGACTTTGTCATCGTCACGAGCGACAACCCGCGCACGGAGGACCCGGAGGCGATCATCGCCGATATTCTCCCCGGCCTCAAGGAGACGCGCACGCCCTACGTCGTGCAGCCCGACCGGCGCGAGGCCATCGCCTACGCGATCGAGAACCACTGCCCCGGCGATGTCATCATCCTCTGCGGCAAGGGCCATGAGGATTACCAGATCATCGGCAAGACGAAAGTGCACATGGACGAGCGCGAGATCGTTGCCGAAATACTCGAGAAGAGGAAGAGAGAGAAATGACACTGAAGCTGATACTGGCGTTCGTCATCGCGTTTGCGGTGTCGGCCGTCGTCGGATTTTTCCTGGTTCCGTATCTCAAACGCATCAAGGCGGGCCAGAGCATCAAGGAAAACGGCCCCACGTGGCATATGTCCAAGCAGGGCACGCCCACCATGGGCGGGCTGATGTTCATCGCCGCGATCGCGGTCGTGTGCCTGTCGGTCGGCTTTGAGTGCATGGCCGAGGGCGAATACGGCCACCTGTTTTGTCTGGCGTTCGCGCTCGTGTTCGGCGCGATCGGCTTTCTGGACGATTATGAAAAGCTCAAGAAAAAGCAGAATCTCGGCCTGACGGCCGGCAAGAAGCTGCTGCTGCAGCTGGCGGCGGCCGTGGCGTTCATTTTCCTCATGCGCCGCTTCGGCTATGTTGCGCTCGACAGCCTGTACATCCCGTTCTGGAACAAGACGGTGCCGATCTCCGAGCCGCTGTATGTCATCTTTGCGGCCTTCGTCATCGTCGGCACGGTCAACTCCGTGAACCTCACCGACGGCGTGGACGGCCTCGCCGCGAGCACGACGATGCCGGTGTGCATCTTCTTTGCCGTCATCTCCATCCTCTGGGGCGAACGGTTTTTGTCCCTCGGTGTGTTCGCCTCCGGCATTGCCGGCGGCCTGCTGGGCTTTTTGATCTATAATTTCCACCCGGCGAAGGTGTTCATGGGCGACACGGGTTCGCTCTTTCTCGGCGGCGCGGTCGCGGCGCTGGCCTTTGCCTACGATATGCCGCTCATCCTCGTGACGCTCGGCATCATGTACATCATCGAGGCTCTGTCGGACATCATCCAGGTCGGCTATTTCAAGCTCACGCACGGCAAGCGCGTGTTCAAGATGTCCCCGTTCCACCACCATCTCGAGATGGGCGGCTGGACGGGCCACAAGTGGAAAGAAACGCAGATCGTGGCGCTGTTTGCCGGCGTGACGGTGCTGTTTGCAGTTTTGTCGTTTATCGGCGTGTTCCACCGCTTCGGCGTGTGATGCACGCGCCGCGGTGCAGGGAGGTGCTTGCATGAATATTTCCGATCTGAGACTTCCCGCGCGCCGCTCGGGCGCGGCTACCGGTCCGCAGCGCGGCAGCTTCGACCTGCCGTTTTTCGTGCTCACGCTGCTGCTGCTGATGATCGGCGTCATCATGGTGCTCTCGTCGAGCTTTGCCCGCGCCTATGCGCAGGGCAAGTCGCCGACGTACTACTTCGTCCGGCAGGCAGGCTTCGCCGTGGCCGGCGTGGTGGGTATGATTTTGTTTTCCCACGTGCGCATGGCGACGTACCGCCGCTGGTCACTCGCGCTGCTGGGCGTGAGTATTTTCCTGCTCGCCATCGTCTGGATCCCGCACATCGGTGTGGTCGGCGGCGGCGCGCGCCGGTGGCTGAGCCTCGGCTTTACGACGTTTCAGCCGTCGGAGATCGCAAAGATCGCGGTCGTGCTGTTTTTCTCGAGCATGATCTGCACATACAAAGACCAGATGCAGACGATCCGCTACGGCGTCGTGCCGTTCATGGTCATCACCGGCGGCATCGTCATCCTGCTCATGCTCGAGCCGCATCTGTCGGCGTCCATCATCATCATGGCGCTCGCGATCGTGATGATGTTTGTCGGCGGCATCAAGCTCTCGTACCTGCTCATCGGCATGGGCGGCGCGGGCGCGCTGCTGCTGATCGCGGGCAAGTTCGTGCCCTATGTGCACAAGCGCATCGTGTCGTGGCGCGACCCGTTTGCCGATACGAGCGCTGCCGGCTATCAAATCGTGCAGTCGCTGTATTCCATCGGCTCGGGCGGCTTTCTCGGCCTCGGCCTTGGCCAGAGCCGGCAGAAGTACCTCTATCTGCCCGAGGAGCACAATGACTACATTTTTTCCATCGTCTGCGAGGAGCTCGGCTATGTCGGCGCCATCGCGATCCTGATCCTGTTCGCGCTGCTTATCTGCCGCGGCTACTGGATTGCTGCGCACTCGCCCGACCGCTACAGCTTTCTCGTCGGCGTCGGCATCACGACGCTGCTGTCGATCCAGGTGTTTCTGAACATCGCGGTCGTCACGAATCTCATCCCCTGCACAGGCATCTCGCTGCCGTTTTTCAGCTACGGCGGCACGGCGCTGCTCATGCAGCTCGGGGAGATGGGCATCATCCTGAGCATCTCGCGCGACATTCCAACGAAAAAAGCGCGCTAGCACCTGATTTTGTAAAGCATATCCGGCAGCCCGCGGCGGCCTTCGGCGCGGACTGCCCGATTTCCGTTATTTGATCCTGGGAGGCATTGCTATGAACTTTCTCTTTACCTGCGGCGGCACCGCAGGCCACATCAACCCCGCGCTCGCGGTCGCGGGCGTCCTGCGCGACCGGATGCCCGACTGCGGCATCCTCTTCGTCGGCGCCAACGGCAAGATGGAGACCGACCTCGTCCCGCGTGCGGGCTACGATATCGTGACCGTGGAGGTCACGAACATCCACCGCAGCCTCAAGCCGTCGGAGATCGCGTATAACTTCCGCTCGCTGCACAATGCGCGGCAGGCGACGAAGGACGCACGCAAGATCATCGAGGACTTTCAGCCCGACATCGCCATCGGCACCGGCGGCTATGTCTGCTACCCCGTGCTCAAGGCGGCGGCGCAGCTCGGCATCCCGACCATCGTGCACGAGTCCAATGCCGTGCCCGGCCTGACGACGAAGATGCTTGCCGGCGCGGTCGATCGCATTCTCGTCGGCTTCGAGGAGAGCAAGCAGCACTACAGCGAGCAGGAAAAGGTCGTCGTCACCGGCACGCCGGTGCGCGGCGCATTCACGGCCTGCTCCAAGCGCCAGCTCGGCCTCAATCCCGAAAAGCCGCTGGTCGTGTCGGTCTGGGGCTCGCTCGGCGCATCGTACATGAACGAGGTCATGACGGCGTTCATCACGCGCGCCGCCGTCACGGATGCGCCGTTCGCACTCATCCATTCGGCCGGGCGCAACGGCTATGAGAAGATGCACACGGCCCTGCTCGAAAAGTGCCCGGCCGATCTCGCCGCGCACGGTATGGACGTGCGGCCGTATATTTACGATATGCCGCTCGTGATGGATGCGGCCGATCTCGTGCTCTGCCGCGCGGGCGCGTCCACGCTCGCGGAGCTCACGTGCATCGGCAAGCCTGCGATCCTCATCCCGTCGCCGAACGTCACGAACAACCATCAGGAGCGCAACGCGCGCGTGCTCGAGCACGCAGGCGGGGCCAAGGTGCTGCTCGAGGGCGCGTTCACGGCGGACGATCTGTATAACCTCGTCAGCGACCTGCTCGCTGACCCTGCACAGCTTGCGCAGATGGCGGAGAACATGCGCGCCGCCGGCGCTGCCGATGCTGCCGAGCGCATTGCCGATCTGGTGCTGAAGCTGGCCGACCGGCACGGAAAATGACAATCTCGCGTTTCTCTGCATAGGATGGCATGAATTTGCTGTGCGGAGGAAAGATTATGAGCATATGGCACATTTACGGCGGAAACAGACTGACCGGGAGCACCCAGGTGCAGGGCGCCAAGAATGCGGTGCTGCCGATCATGGCGGCATCCGTGCTCGCCGGCAGTGAGACGGTTCTGCACAACGTGCCCGACCTGAAGGACGTGACGATCACGCTGCGCATCCTGCGCCATCTCGGCTGCACGGCGGAGCGCGACGGGGACACGGTGCGCATCGATTCCCGCGGCATGAACCGCGACTTTATCCCGCACGATCTCATGCGGGAGCTGCGCTCTTCGGTCATTTTTCTCGGGGCGATCCTCACGCGCTTCGGGACGGCAAGCCTGTCCATGCCGGGCGGGTGCGAGCTCGGCCCGCGGCCTGTGAATCTGCACCTCGACGCACTGCGTGCGCTCGGCGCGGAGGTCACGGAGCGCGGCGGGGACATCGTCTGCAGCGCGCACGAGCTGAAGGGGCGGCGCATCCTGCTGCCGTTTCCGAGTGTCGGCGCGACGGAAAACGCCATGCTGGCTGCCTGCGCGGCGGTGGGGGAGACGGTCATCTGCAACGCCGCGCGCGAGCCGGAGATCCTCGACCTGCAGTGCTACCTGCGCAAGCTGGGCGCGGATATTTCCGGCGCCGGCACGTCGACGGTCACGGTCAGCGGCTTCCGGCCGCAGCCGTTTGTGGAGCACACGATCATGCCGGACCGCATCGTTGCGGCAACGATTTTGTGCGCCGGAGCCGCCTGCGGCGGCGATGTGGAGCTGCAGGGCGTCGACCCGGAGCACTTTTTGACCGTTCTGGACTCGCTTTCCGAGGCGGGGTGTGCTATAATCAAAACGGCGTCCACCGTGCGCCTGACATCGACCGGGCGGCTCACGGCGCCGCGGCCGGTCGTCACGCAGCCATATCCGGGCTTTCCCACGGATGCGCAGCCGCCGCTCATGGCCGCCTGCCTGAAGGCCGGGGGCACCACGGTGTTCACCGAAAACATCTTCACCAACCGTTATCGTCATGCCGAGGAGTTCCGGCGTCTGGGTGCGGCCGTCAGCATCGAGGGCCGTGTGGCGTATGTTACCGGCGTCGACCGGCGCGCCGCTCACGGCCAGCGACCTGCGCGGCGGCGCGGCCATGATCGTGGCCGGCCTCTCCGCCGAGGGCGAGACCGAGATCCTCGACAACGGCTATATCAACCGCGGCTATGACCGCTTCGATGCGTGCCTGTCGGCGCTTGGGGCCGACGTGCGCTGTGTCCCGCCGCAGTGAAAGGAATCACCTGCCTATGAAACAATCGAAGCAGCCCGGGCCGCGCCGCGCGCGCCGGCCCCGCCGCCCGTCCGGCGGCCGGGGCAGGTCGCTGCTGCAGCCGCTGATCTTTCTGTTGATCTGCGCGGCGCTCGTCCTGGGCATGAGCGTATTTTTCCGTGTCGCAAAGGTCGAGGTGGTGGGCAACTCCATCTACACGGCCGAGGAGGTCGTCGAGGCCTCCGGCATCGGCACGGGCGACAATCTGTTTTTCATCAACCGCTTCGCGGCTGCCAGCCGCATCTTCAGCAAGCTGCCGTATGTGGACAAAGCGAAGGTCACGCGCGCGCTGCCCAACCGCGTCACCATCACGATCCAGGAGAGCAGCGCCATGGCCTATGTGCAGGCGGATGACGGCTACTGGGTCGTGGACCAGAACTGCAAGCTGCTTAAGTCCGTCACGGAGAGTGAGCTGACCGGTCTTGCCCGGGTCGA
>OBKS01001194.1_pt1 | contig 19710 bp, 18 predicted proteins | sample 1517381 | NCBI WGS metagenome assembly OBKS01 (sample SAMN04571686, study PRJEB22368) | human gut metagenome | biome: human gut; material: stool | host: Homo sapiens | place: Luxembourg | collected 2012-08-03 | reverse complement strand
ATATCATTTCACTAATGGACAGGCGGGAAAGCCTATAAAATGGGGAAAGTTAGAGGAATAATTATATAAATTATAGTTTATGATTGTATAGATTAAGACAAAGCGTATCTATAAATGAAAGCTAAGAGATCAGCCTTTTTGTATAGTTTTCATATTTAATGGTATACTTTAAAAAATAGATAAAACCAAATTTAAGGAGTAATTATGGCTTTTGATTTTAAGAAAGAATATAAAGAATTTTATATGCCTAAAAATAAACCTGTGATTGTAAATGTTCCTGAAGCAAATTACATTGCGGTCAGAGGTGAGGGCAATCCAAATGAAGAAGGTGGAGCATATCAGCAGGCAATTGGCGTATTGTATGCGATTGCTTATACTTTGAGAATGAGTTACAAAACAGATTATAAAATTGAAGGATTCTTTGAATATGTAGTTCCACCACTAGAAGGATTCTGGTGGCAGGATGATATAGATGGTGTGAATTATGCAGATAAAGATTTATTTCATTGGATTTCAGTCATTCGATTGCCTGATTTTGTGAATGAAAAAGATTTTGAATGGGCTGTTGAAACAGCAACTAAAAAGAAAAAAATAGATTGTTCATCGGCAGAGTTTTTGACGATTGATGAAGGTTTATGTGTTCAAATCATGCACTTAGGATCTTTTGATGATGAACCAGCTACAGTTGCACTTATGGATGAATATTTAAAACAAAATGGATATGCGAATGATATGAATAGTCAAAGACTACATCATGAAATATATTTGTCGGATGCAAGAAAGGTTGCACCGGAAAAATGGAAAACAGTCATTCGACATCCTATAAGAAAGATTTAGATAAATTGGAATTTGGAGGGAATAAATTCATGGCATTAAAATTAATGAAAGGCAGTTTGCAATACAAAAATCAAATTATAGAAATGATTAAAGAATGGAAATCGTATAACGATACCCATAACGCAAATACTTCGCCATGGGCTATATTTAAAAATGATTATGATGATTTTGAATATTATCTAAATAATTTAGAAATATCAACTGCGGATGATGGGTTTGTTCCTGATTCTACTTTCTTTTGCTTAGATGAAGACCGGGATACCATGGTTGGTGCTGTTAATATCAGACATTACTTAAACGAATATTTATTGAAATATGGTGGTCATATTGGAGATGGTATTAGACCAAGCGAAAGAAGAAAAGGTTACGCAACCAAAATGATCAGCTTGGCTTTAGAAGAATGCAAGAAACTTGGTATGGATAAAGTTTTATTGGTTTGTGATAAAGACAACATTGGTTCTGTCAAATCAATTATCAATAATGGCGGAGTATTAGAAAACGAAGTTTTAAAAGAGGGTAAGCTAATACAAAGATATTGGATCATGTTGTAAATGTAAATTCCTGTTTGCATACTTATGGCTGATATATTTTAAAGGCCGAATTCGCAAAGTTCGTTGTAAAAAGTGTGTATATACAACAAAAGCTCGCTGCATTTTTTGTGATTCAGCGGTATGCTATTTTCAAATATTGTGAGATTTATCTTTGATAACTTCCAGTTTGTAACTGCTGATTATTTTGAAAGGAAAAGGATGTATGGATTGTAATGTTGCAGAAAATATAAATACACTCGCAAAATTCTTGGGAACAAGAGATATTGATGCGTTGAATCAAGGAGAATTGTTTAATCGATATGGAATTCATCAGGTAGATGTGATGGTTTTATTTGGTGGAAGTATTCTTGAATGTGGCGATGTTTTAGCTAGTGGAATTAAAAACTTCGTTGCGAAAAAATATATTATTGTTGGTGGAGCAGGACATACAACAGATACACTACGTCAGGTTGTTCATTTAGAATATCCAGATATTGAGGCAACGGATTTATCAGAGGCAGAAATATTTCAAAAGTATATTAAACATGTATATGGATGCAAGGCGGACTATCTAGAAACCAAGTCTACAAATTGTGGCAATAATATTACGTATCTTTTGGATTTATTGAAAGAAAACAATATTTCTTTTAATAGTATCATTCTAAGTCAGGATGCTTCTATGCAAAGGCGCATGGCTGCAGGATTAAAAAAATATGTCAAGGAGGATGTGACAATCATTAATTATGCTACTTATTGTGCTAAAGTATTGAATCAGAATGATGAATTAGTTTATGAAGAAAATATACATGGTATGTGGACGATTAATAGATATGTCAATCTATTAATGGGAGAAATTCCTAGACTTTCAGATGATGCGAATGGCTATGGTCCAAATGGAAAGAATTATATTGCACATGTGGATATTCCCGAACACGTGAAAATAGCTTTTGAAGAATTGAAGATGGTTTTTGGAAGTGAAATAAGAGCAGCCAATCCATTGTATGCTACAAATATGAATAAAAATAGTTAACAGTATTATTTGAAAAGTGGGTAAAGAAGCTAAGAATTCGTTTAGTCGAATTCTTTTTTTGTGTTTAGCACACAGGTGTTGACACTGCTAAAAAGGTGTTGTATAGTATTAGCAGGCAAAATATTAGAGTGCTAATGAAGGAGTGGTATTATGGCTAAGAAAAAACAGTTTAAAGCGGAGTCAAAACGTTTATTGGATTTGATGATCAATTCCATTTATACACACAAGGAAATCTTCTTACGTGAACTTGTATCGAATGCGAGTGATGCGATTGATAAATATTATTATGAAAGTCAAGGTCATGCAGATGCAAGCCAATTTGAGATTCGTATAGAACCAAATAAGGAAGCTCGTACTTTAACAATTTCGGACACTGGTATTGGTATGTCAAAGGAAGAATTAGAGGAAAACTTGGGTACAATTGCGAAGAGTGGTTCTTTGGCTTTTAAAGAGGAAATGAAGAAAAAAGAAGAAAACAACGATGAAGATGTAGATATCATTGGTCAATTTGGTGTTGGATTCTATTCTGCATTTATGGTCGCAAAAGATGTTCGTGTTATTACGAAAAAAGCAGGTAGTGATGAAGCTTATGAATGGGTAAGTGCTGGTGAAGATGGTTATGAAATCACACCTTGTACAAAGGAAACAAATGGTACAACAATCATTTTAACTTTAAAAGAAGATACAGATGAAGAAAAATATTCTCAATATTTAGAGACATATGAGTTAAAAGAATTGATTAAGAAATATTCAGACTATATTCGTTATCCAATCAAGATGAATGTAGAAACTCAGAAGATGAAAGAGGGTACTGAGGAAAGTGAAAAGCCTGAATATGAAACAGTGGTTGAAGATCAGACTTTAAACTCAATGGTTCCTTTATGGAAACGTCAAAAATCGAAGATTACAGATGAAGAATACAATCAATTCTACAAGGATCATTTCTATGATTATCAAGATCCTCAAAAAGTGATTCATTTTAGTGTTGAGGGAAATACTAGCTTTACAGCCTTACTTTATATTCCATCACACTTACCTCAAGGATTCTATTCTCAAGACTACAAGAAAGGTCTTCAACTCTATTGTAGAGGCGTATTCATTATGGATCATGCCGAAGAGTTGTTGCCAGATTCATTGCGTTTTGTGAAAGGTCTAGTGGATTCTCAAGATTTATCTTTAAATATTTCTCGTGAAATGCTTCAACATGATCATCAATTAAAATTGATTGCGGGTCGTATTGAAAAGAAAGTATTGAATGAACTTGGAAATATGCTTGCCAAAGATCGTGAAGCATATGAAAAATTCTTTGAAGAATTTGGTGTAAACTTGAAGTTTGGTGTCTACAACAATTATGGTATGGATAAAGAAAAATTCCAAGATTTATTGTTGTTCTACTCTTCAAGAGAAAAGAAATATGTTACTTTAAGTGAATATGTTTCTCGTATGAAAGAGGATCAAAAAGACATTTACTTTGTATCTGGTAAAGATGTTGAATTGATTGATAAGATGCCAGTTGTTCAAACATTGAAGAATAAAGAATTTGAAGTTCTTTATTTAACAGATGAAGTGGATGAATTTGTAATGCAGACATTGATGAACTACAAAGAAAAGACGTTCAGAAATGCAGCTCAAGGAGATTTAGATTTAGATTCTGAGGAAGAAAAGGAAGCTTTAAATAAATCAAAAGAAGAAAATAAAGATTTATTGACATTTATGAAAGAAGCTTTAGGCGATGAGGTTGCTGAAGTGAAATTGTCAAATAAATTAACGGAGGATCCAGTATGCTTAACGGCTGGCGAAGGTATTTCTTTTGAGATGGAAAAGGTCTTCGCAAATATGCCTAACCAAAGTCCAATGCCTATGAAGGCAACGCGTATTTTGGAAATCAATCCAAATCATCCAATCTTTGAAACATTGAAGACTTTATATGCTTCTGATAAAGATAAAGTTAAAGAAGTTGCTGAAGTATTATATGATCAGGCTTGTTTAATTGAAGGCTTCGCAATCAAAGATCCAATCGCATATTCAAAGAAGATCTGTGAATTGTTAGTGAAATAATTCTAGGCACAAACTTTCGAGTTTGTGCTTTTTTTTCATTCATGATACATTTAATCTAGGTGAAGATTATGAAGTATCAAGAATTAATGAAAGAAGTAGAAGGTGTTGGAAAACTAAAGTTAAGTGAGCAGGAAAACTTTTATCGTGATGTATTAAATGAAAGTTCAAATGATTTAGAAGTTATGGTTGCAGCCACCTTTTATTTGGGTATGGCTTATTATTATGAAGGAAATTTTAATAAGGCAAAAGAGATTATTGAACCTATCATTTTGCAGTATCAAAGTATGCCATTTGTAAGAGAACTTATTTCTGCATTCAATTTAATGGGTGTCATGCTCTATTATGATGGGGCAAATGTTTCAAGTCGTTATTATTACGAAAAAGCTTTACAGATTGCGATGGAACATGAGGATGTTGGACATTATTGTTATGAATACAACAATATTTCAATTACGTACGTAAAGCAGGAAAAGTATGAAGAGGCTTTAGATAGTATTTTAAAAGCTAAAGAATACATGCCATGTTGTGTTGAAGATATGGGTGCCTATGTCTATTTGAATTTAGCTTTGATTTACAACAGTCTAAATCAAGTGGATCAGGCTCTAGAAGCTTTTTATATGGGGTTAGATGAGCATGATGGTAAACATATTATTTTAGAAGATTATTTGAATTGTGGTGTTGAATTATTTAGTAAATCCGGTATGGATTTTGAATTAAAAAGATGTGCCGATGAACTTGAAAAACGTATTGAGACTATGTATGCAGTAGAATATATCGATGCTTGCATTGCTTTATTTGATTATTATTTAGAGCAGAAGATGTTTGATCAAGTCAAAGCCATCTTACGATATATGGATTCATATATGGCTAAACATCCGGATGAGATTCGTTTAGGTTTGATGGTTGAATCTTCTCGATATAAATATGGCAAAGTTATTTGTGATTTGGATGTCATAATTTTGGCATTAGAGAAAAAGAATGCATATTATGAGAGGATTTTTGAGGAGGAACAAGTTCGTCGTTGTCATGATACAGAGCGTTATTTTGATATGAATAGAAAGCTTCAACTCGCCTTAGAAAATGAAACAAAGGCTAATCAAGTTAAGATGCGTTTCTTGGCAAGTATGAGCCATGATATTCGTACACCAATCAATGGGATTATCGGAATGCTTCAAGTGATTCAAAGATGTGGTGATGATAAACAACGCATCAAAGATGCCTATGATAAGATGTGGATATCAAGTACGCACTTGTTGTCTTTAGTAAATGACATTTTAGATATACGAACATTAGAAACGGATTCGGTTGTGTTGGAAAATAAATCGTTTGAATTAAGTCAATTATTAGGTAGGGTTCAAACTATTATTGATCTACAGGCATCGAATTATAAGATTGAATTGTTTATGAAGACTCAAATAGAACATGATCATTTGATGGGTAGTCCTACACATATTGAGAAGGTCTTGTTGAATCTTTTAAGTAATGCGATTAAATACAATAAGCCAAATGGTTAAGTGTATTTGTCTGTTAAAGAAAAAGCGGATTGTTTTGAATTTGTTGTAGAAGATACAGGAATAGGAATGAGTGAAGAATTCATTCAAAACAAATTGTTCAAACCTTTTGTTCAAAAAAATACACGTATAGATGGTGCGGGTTTAGGGATGAGTATTGTGCAAGAGCTTGTAAAGAAGATGGATGGCACAATCAAGGTGGAAAGTAAAATTGATGAAGGTACTCAATTTATTGTTCAACTTCCTTTAGAGATTGATTTGAATCCTGTTGAGAATAAATCTTTAAAAAATCAAACAATGTCCATTGAAAATCTATCTATACTTGTCGTGGAAGATAATGATATCAATATGGAAGTGATTGAGTTTATGCTTCAAAGTGAAGGGGCCATTGTGTATAAGGCTAGAAATGGTAAAGAGGCGGTAGAACAGTTTGATCAAATCAAGAATTTAGATTTGGTTCTAATGGATCTTATGATGCCTATTATGGATGGGTATGAGGCGACTATACAAATTCGAAAAAAAGATAAAAAGATTCCAATCCTTGCGATGAGTGCCAATGCGTATATGCAAGATATACAGAAATGTTACAAGGCTGGTATGAATGGGCATATCAGTAAACCTTTATATTTAGAGGATCTAAAAGATCGAATTATTCAAATTATATAAAAAGCCAGGTTTTTCCTGGCTTTATTAAATGATGATACCGTTGCAGTGATCAATTTCATGTTGAATGATTTGAGCAACAAAACCAGAATAGGCTTGTTTACACTTTTTAAAAGATTCATCTTGATATTCAACAGTAATATTTTCATAACGAGTTGTATTTCTTTCACCCTCTAGTGATAAACACCCTTCTTTGACTTTGTAAGGTCTAGACTTCTTCGTGATTTTTGGATTATACATCACAATTTGTGCAGGCCCAATCGCAAAGATAATAATATTTTTAGAAACACCAATCATATTGGCAGCCATGCCTACACATTGATCACTATAAGCTTGTAATGTATCTTTTAAATCTTGAGCCACTTGTGTATCCATTTTTGTAGCTGGAACTGACTTAATAGCTAAGAAAGCTTCATCTTTCATTATTGGTTTAATCATAACATACCTCTTTTCTTCAAAAATCATATTTGTTTTAGATGTTTTTTTCAAGTATAATTGGCATATGCTGAAAAATATAGTATTTGATTTAGGAAATGTATTGGTTAAATTTGATTCAAATGAATTGATTTATAGCTTCTTTAATGAAAGACAAGAGGAAGTGAAATCATTCTATTTTGATTCTTTATGGGATGAGTATGATCAAGGACTCTATTCAGTGGAAGAAATGATTGAAAAGGGAGTAAAACAATTTCCTGAGTTAGAGTTAAATATTAAAGAATTGATGTATCATTGGACAGAATTTGTAATTCCGCTAAAAGATAACGTTGCGTATATCAAAGATTTAAAACGATTGGGATACAATGTATATATTCTTTCAAATATTCCAGAAGATGACACAAAATATTTGAGAAGTCTTGGTGTGTTTGATAATATAGATGGCGGTGTTTTTTCTTATGAATATAAGAAAATTAAACCGGATCCAGAAATATTTCATATATTATTAAAAAAATATGATCTTAAGGCATCTGAATGCTTATTTTTAGATGATCGAAAAGATAATGTAGTTGCAGCAAGTAATTTGGGATTTGAAACAATTGAAGTTAAAGATTCAAGTAAGGTTATTGACTTAATAAAGGAGAAAATTAGTGAAGTGTAAAGTAGAAAAAATATGCGGTGGATGTTCACTTTTAAAACTGAAGCCGAGTATGCAGGCAGATAAAAAGAAAAAAGATGTGGAAGAATTGGTTGAAAAAGCACATTTAAAGGTTCGTGTTGGCGATGTGCATATGGCAAAGAATGATACACATTATCGTAATAAAGTGATTGTTGGTTTTGCGAAAGATAAAGGAAAAGTATATTCAGGTTTATATGCGCCTCATTCGCATCGTGTTGTGAAGACTGAAAATTGTATAATGCAACCAAAACTTGTCAATGAAATTATCAACAAGATAACAGAACTTGTTGGCTCTATGAAATTAGAATTGTACAACGAAAGAACAGGGACTGGTTTATTGCGTCATGTATTGATTCGTTGGGGACATAAGACAGATGAAGTGATGGTTGTATTTGTGACAAGTCAGAAAATTTTTCCTTCAAGAAAAAATATGGTGCGTGTATTAACGAGTGAATTTCCACAAATTAAAACAATTGTACAAAATATCAATCCTAGAAAGACAAGCATTGTTTTGCAGGATGAAGCTATTGTTTTATATGGGGATGGTATGATTCATGATGAGTTATGTGGTTTAGACATCGCGTTTTCACACAATTCGTTCTATCAGATTCATTCTGAACAATGCGAAGTATTGTATGGCTTAGCTAAGAAAATGTTAGATTTAAAGGAAACGGATACAGTACTAGATACATATTGTGGTGTTGGTACAATTGGTTTAACGATGACAGATTCTTGTAAGAAAGTCATGGGTGTGGAAGTCAATCCGGATGCGATTGAAAACGCAAAATATAATGCGAAACAAAATAAAATTAAAAATATTGAATTTGTTGCGATGGATTCAACAGAATTTATGCGCCAGGCAAGAAAATATCACAATCATTATGATGCGATTATTCTTGATCCGCCTCGTGCAGGTACGACAAAAAATTTTATTGAGTGTGCAACCGCTTTAAATCCAAGAAAGATTCTGTACATTTCTTGCGATCCAAGAACACAGGTTCGTGATTTAAACCAATTTAGAAAACAAGGCTATGTTACGAATAAACTAGAATTAGTGGATTTATTCCCTTATACAGATCATATTGAAAGTGTTTGCGTATTAGAAAAGAAACAATTCAACGCAAAGCCTACAAAAAAGGCGCAAAGACAAGCGCAGTTCAGATCAAGTAAAATGAGTAAGAAAAAACGTTAGGAAGCAAGTATGCTTCCTTTTGTGCATATGGGTATGTTTAAATTGTTTGGAATGCTATAATTTGTGTAACAGAACGGAGAATATATATGTTAGAAATTGGAATTCAAGCACCTGATTTTGAATTGCCTGATCAAGATGGTGTGATGCACAAATTGAGTGATTATAAAGGTAAAAAGGTTATCTTATATTTTTATCCAAAGGATAATACGGCTGGATGTACAAAACAGGCTTGTGGTTTTTCTGAAAGATATCCACAATTCTTAGAAAAAGGAGCTGTCATTTTAGGGGTAAGTAAAGATACGGTGGCTTCACACAAGAAGTTTCAAGAAAAGTATGGCCTTGCCTTTACTTTGTTGGCAGATCCAGAAAGAAAAGTGATTGAAGCTTATGATGTGTGGAAAGAAAAGAAGAATTATGGAAAGGTATCTATGGGTGTGGTTCGTACAACGTACTTAATAGATGAATCTGGAATTATTGTTCGTGCTAATGATAAAGTAAAAGCAGCCAATGATGCTGAAAATATGTTGGAAGTAGTTTAGACACTGCTTCCTTTTTGTATTTGTATTAAAGGATTATGAGGTATAAAATTTCATTTGGGTGATACAATGTGGATTTTATATGCGACAGGTTCTGCTTTTTTTGCAGGAATCACTTCAATACTCGCAAAATGTGGGATTTCAAAAACAGATTCAGATGTGGCAACCGCCATACGTACCATTGTGGTTTTAGTTTTTTCGTGGATTCTTGTTCTTTTAACTGGAACTATATCCGGTATTACGGATATCAGTGGAAAAACTTTGTTGTTTCTAGTTTTGTCTGGAATCGCAACAGGAGCTAGCTGGCTATGTTATTTTAAGGCTTTACAAAATGGGAATGTGAATAAGGTGGTTCCTATTGATAAATCCAGTACAATCTTAACGATTCTATTGGCTTGTATTTTCTTTCATGAAGGATTGTCTTTGGTTAAACTAGTATGTGTATGTCTGATCGGTTTAGGTACAATGTTGATGATGAACAGAAAAGAGGATGTGAAATCGAATTCTTCAGATAAAAGCTGGTTGATTTATGCGATTTTGTCAGCTGTATTTGCGAGCCTTACATCAATTTTAGGTAAGATTGGTATTTCTGGAATTGATTCTAATTTAGGTACGGCTATTCGTACAAGTGTTGTATTAGTCATGGCCTGGCTTATGGTATTTGTGAAAAATAAGCAGTCTGAAATAAAATCTATTGATCATAAAGAATTATTGTTTATTATCTTATCTGGCTTTGCGACAGGAGCATCTTGGCTATGTTTCTATCGTGCTTTACAGGATGGACCTGCAAGCATCGTTGTGCCCATTGATAAATTGAGTATATTAGTGACGATTATTTTTTCTCGTGTTGTATTTCATGAAAAGCTATCTAAGAAGGCATTGTTAGGTTTAATTTTGATTACAGTGGGTACTGTAACTATGACGATGATATAGGAGATTTTATGTGTAGATATAAGAAGATTGATTTAGAAAATTGGTGTCGTAAAGAGCATTATTTGTATTATACAAACAGTTTAAATGTTGAAGTGAATATGACGGCCAATATTGATGTGAGTGAGTTATTAACTTTTTGTCATACAAATGGATATAAATTTTATCCAACGTTGATTTATTGTGTGACTAAAGTGTTAAATCGAATTGAGAACTTTAAAATGTTTAAAGATAAAAATGGAGATTTATGTGTGTGGGATTCTTTAGTTCCAAATTATACGATTTTCCATGAAGAAGATCATACATTTTCGGATTGTTGGACGGATTTTACAGACGATTTTGGTTCTTTCTACAAGAATATTACTTCTGATATGGAATTAGGTAAAACCAAAAGAGGCATTAAGGTAAAATCGGGCCAACCAGCTAACTTTTATTGTGTATCATGTACACCATGGACTGCATTTACTGCGGTTTCAAGTCGTATGGTCAATGGTGGTGCTGCCTTCTTTCCAATCATCACTGCTGGAAAATATGATGATAATTATCAAATGCCTGTAAATATCACAATTGCGCATGCCGTAGCGGATGGGTATCATATTGGATTGTTTTTTGAGTATCTACAAAAAGAAATTAGTAAGGAATATTTAAATTCAAACCTTGAATAAAGGCCTTGGATGGGGTGCTCTATTTACTTTTTGGGCAAAGTGTTATAAAATTTTTAATGTAGGTATAAATTGAAAAGGAGATATAAAAATGAATCAATCACCACTTCAAAAAGCTAGATACCAATACAGTCCAAAATTGCCTGGAATGTTAAGAAATGGTATTTCAGAAATCTGTGTTAAGGAAGGAAACGCAACTCAAAGTGTTGCAGACCAAGAAAAAATCGCGGCTTTATTCCCTAACACTTACGGAGAAAAAGAAATCACATTCGAAAAAGGAGAAAATACTTCTGCAGCTAAAAAACAAGTTGTAGGTGTAATCTTATCTGGTGGACAAGCACCTGGTGGACACAATGTTATTTGTGGTCTATACGATGCATTAAAAGCTACTAGTAAAGAAAACGTTCTTTACGGATTTAAAAATGGTCCTATTGGATTATTAGAAGACAACTATGTAGAATTCGATGATGCATATATCGATGCATACAGAAATACGGGTGGATTTGATATTATCGGATCTGGACGTACAAAATTAGAAACTGAAGAACAATTCGCAGTTGCTGCAAAAGTTTGTGAAAAACACGGAATCACTGCTATCGTAATTATCGGTGGTGATGACTCAAATACAAACGCTGCTGTATTAGCTGAATACTTTGCTGCTCACAATACAGGTGTTCAAGTTATCGGTTGTCCAAAAACTATCGATGGTGACTTGAAAAACGAAGACATCGAATGTTCATTTGGATTCGATACTGCAACTAAAACATATAGTGAATTAATCGGAAACATCGAACGTGATGCAAACTCTGCTAAAAAATACTGGCACTTTGTAAAAGTTATGGGACGTAGTGCAAGTCACGTAGCTTTGGAATGTGCTTTAGAAACTCAACCAAACATTTGTTTAATTTCAGAAGAAGTTGCTGCTAAAAAACAATCTTTATCTGAAATCGCTGACTACATTGCAGATGCTGTTGAAAAACGTTCTGCAAATGGAAACAACTTCGGTGTTGCAATCATCCCTGAAGGTGTAGTTGAATTTGTTCCAGAATTTAAAGCATTGATTGCTGAAATCAACGAATTATTAGCTGGAAACAAAACAGAAGAATTTAATGCATTAGGTAGCTGGGAAGAAAAATATGCATTCATTGAAAAAGGTTTAACTGCTGAATCAATGGCTGTATTCGCAATCTTACCTCAAACTATCCAACAACAATTATTCTTAGAAAGAGATCCACACGGAAACGTACAGGTATCTTTAATTGAGTCAGAAAAATTGTTCTCAGCTTTAGTTAAAGATAAATTAACTGAAAGAGGATTTACAGGTAAATTCAATGCATTACACCACTTCTTCGGATACGAAGGACGTTGTGCATTCCCATCAAACTTTGATGCTGACTACTGCTACTCATTAGGATACAACGCATTCATGTTGATCCAATACGGATATAATGGATATTTATCAAAAGTATCTAACTTATCTAAACCAGCTGAAGAATGGGTTGCTGGTGGTATGCCAATCACTAAGATGATGAATATCGAACGTCGTAATGGTGAAGATAAACCAGTTATCAAAAAAGCATTGGTTGAATTAGATGGAAAACCATTCAAATTCTTCGAAGCAAACCGTGATACATGGGCTGTTGAAACTGCATATACTTATCCAGGAGCAATCCAATATTATGGACCAACTGAAGTATGTGATTTAACAACTCGTACATTAGCTTTAGAAAAAGGTGAATAATAAATAAAAGAATGCTTCGGCATTCTTTTTTCTTAAAGGGGAGTGAAATTTAATGAAGTATATGATCGCAAGTGACATCCATGGTTCAAGTTATTATTGTCAAAAACTAATGGATGCTTACAAATACGAAAAACCAGATCGATTGATTTTATTGGGGGATATTTTATATCATGGCCCTAGAAATGATCTGCCAAAAGATTATGCACCGAAAAAAGTAATTGAAATGTTGAATTCCATTTCAGACTCGATTTTATGTGTTCGTGGAAATTGTGATTGCGAAGTTGATCAAATGGTATTGGATTTTCCATGTTTAGCAGATTATTCTGTGTTAGATATAAATGGGCTCTTTATCTATTGTACACACGGACATTTAAAACCTGTTAAGCTAAAACCTGGATCTTTATTACTATGTGGACATACCCATGTTCCTGCAATTGAAGATCGAGATGGTATTATTTATATGAATCCAGGCTCTGTTTCTATCCCAAAAGAAAACAGCCCTCATAGTTATATGATACTAGAGGACTGTGTATTTACTTGGAAAAATTTAGAAACGCTTAGCCAATACCGTTGTAAAGAATTCCCAAAATCAAAATAATAATGGCAAGAAATACATAAACATATTTACCTAAGAATTTAAAAGTCGGTCCAACCGGCTTTTTTCTTCCTTTGTCTAATTCTTGTTTTAAAGCATTCCATCCTAAAACATAGTAAATAGTTATGGCTCCAAGTAGTGCTGCAAAAGGAATAATATAGATTGTGACAACATCCATCCATTTACCTACAATATCTCCATTTTCAATACATACAGAAACGATGAATGTGATAATTCCACAAAGTAAAACCGCTTTTTTTCTAGAAATGTGAAATCGGTTTTGCCAAGATTCACACACAGCTTCTAACATGTTGATTAGACTGGTGATTCCTGCAAAGGCTACTGAAACAAAGAAGAATAGGGCAAAGAAATTACCGAGTGGCATTTGTTTAAATACTTCAGGAAGAGTTAAAAACATTAAACTAGGACCACTAACGGGGTCAATGCCAAAAGAAAATACGGCAGGCATAATCGCAAGTGCCGCTAACATTGCAGCAATTGTATCAAATATAGCCGTCTGCATACTTGCTTTTGGAATATCTACATCATCCTTTAAATAAGCTCCATATACAATCATTCCAGAACCGGTAATGGATAAGGAGAAAAACGCTTGTCCCATAGCCATGATCCATGTTTCTTTGTTGAGTAAATATTCCCATTTAGGAACAAATAAAAATTTATATCCTTCAATGGCACCATTAAATAAGCTGACACGAATGGCAAGGATAATAAATAAAATAAAGAAGGCTGGCATTAATACTTTATTGGCCTTTTCAATGGCGTTTGTGGCACTTGTAAAAAGAAGTAAACAAGTGACAAACAAGACTAAAAAGTGACATGGCACATTCGAAAAGGACTGTGTCATATTCGTAAAGAAGGCTGGAATACTATTGGTGAATAACTCATTTGTTAGAACGCCTTGAATGCTGCGAAATACCCATCCTAAAATGACACTATATCCAATCGCAATCCCAAGAGATCCAAGTAGCGGAAGCCATCCGATATATTTACCAAACTTATTTTTCCAACAATATGCATAAGCACCTAACGTTCCTGTTTTTGCCATTCTTCCTAGCGCAAATTCAGCCGATAAACCAACAAGACCAAATAAGGCGATAAAAATTAAATATGGTATTAGAAAGGCAGCTCCTCCATATTGCCCTAAGCGATATGGAAACATCCAAATGTTTCCCATTCCTACGGCAGAACCTACGCAGGCAAGCACAAATCCTACCGTACTTTTAAAATTTCCATTTTTGTTCATAGTAATACCTCAATGCTTCTTAGTATATCACAAAAATGATATAATATTTAAACAGGTGATGAGTATGTTTGTAGAAGAAAGACAAAATTTAATTTTAGAAGATTTACAAGAGAATGGTAAAGTGTTGGTAAAAGATTTGAGTACACGTTTTGGTGTAACCCCCGATTTAATTCGTAAAGATTTAGCTTTTTTAGAATCGAAAGGGAAATGTAAAAAGATTTATGGTGGAGCGATTTTGAATCGTTTAAATGTGCATTTAGAGGATGCCAATTCTAGAAAGAATGTGAATAGTAAGGAGAAACAAAAAATAGCGCAAATGGCTTATGATTTGATTGAACCAAATATGACAGTCTTTTTGGATATTTCGACTACGAATATTGAATTAGCTAAATTATTAGTGTTAAGACCTATTTCAGGTATTACAGTCGTTACGAATATGTTGGATGTAATTCAGATTCTTTCTACAAGTCAAATTCATTCTATTTTCATTGGTGGAGAATTTGATTATGCAAGAAATGGTTTTGTAGGCAATATGTGCGATGAATTTCTTCAACGATTTCATTTTGATTTAGCTTTTTTAGGTGTGGTTGGTATAGATTTAGAGTCCAAAAGTGTTATGACCTATATGCCGAATGATGGTCAAACAAAGCGTATTGTTTTAAAACAATCGAAAAAGGCCTATATGTTGGCGGATTCGGATAAATTTTATCAAATGGGAAATTATGAATATGCCAAAGTGGATGCGTTTTATGGAATTTTACAAACAATAAAAAATAATAAAAAGTAATAAAGAACTATTGATTTTGATCATAGTTCTTTTTATAATCTAATTGTAGATGGAGGACTTACTATGTTAAATCGTATTTCTATTCTGAAAGATAAAATGTTATCTCAACCACGCTTTGTAAGTATTGAGCAAGCTTTGATTATTACACGAACATATCAAGAAAATGAAGATAAATCGATTCCTTATAAGCGTGCACTTTCTTTGTATAACGCGTTAAATGAAATTGAAATTGGTATGGAACCTGAAGAGTTGATTGTGGGAAATCGAACAAAAGGTGTTCGTTATGGTGTTGTATTTCCAGAAAGTGGAATTTCTTGGGTGGATCGTGAATTTGAAACGATTCCAACACGTCCTCAAGATAAGTTTAATGTTCGTCCTGAAGACATTGAGACTTTTCGTAAAGTGATTGTTCCATATTGGAAAGGTAAAAGTTTAGAGGATGTTATTAAGAATCGTTTTGGTAATGAAATTAGTGCAATTTCTAAAGTAGTAAAAGTTAATCAAACCGATCATGCGCAGGGGCATATTTGTCCAAATGTAAAGGAATGGTTAGAACTTGGTCCACAAGGCTATATTGATTTAGCTAGAAATCATTTAAAAACATGTTCTGAATCAAAAAAAGAATTCTATGAATGTGTTATTTTAGTCATGCAAGGTGTACAGAAGTTTATGCTTCGCTATCATGATTTAGCTTTGGAAATGAATAAAAAAGCTGTCGCAAAGATTTGTAAAAATCTGGCTTATAAACCTGCCGTAACATTTCATGAAGCGTTGCAGTCATTATGGTTTTTATTTGTCGTATTACACATGGAAAGTAATGCATCTAGTTTTTCTCCGGGTCGTTTAGATGAAACTTTATATTCTTACTATAAACAAGATATAGATTCAGGTATGTTAAAAGAAAGTGAAGCTTTAGAATTGATTGAATGTTTATGGTTGAAATTCAATGAGATTGTATATCTAAGAAATGCGCATAGTGCTAAATATTTTGCAGGTTTTCCAATTGGATTCAATATTTGTGTTGGTGGACAAGATCAAAATGGAAACGATTTTAGTAATGAATTGAGTCATTTGTTTTTAAATGCACAAGAAGATATTGGTCTTCCACAACCCAACTTATCCGTTCGACTTCATGAACATACGAATGATGAACTGTTAACACATGCGATTCGAGTTGTTTCAAAAGGAAGTGGAATGCCACAATTTTTCAATGATAAGGCAATTATTAAGGCGATGGAAGATTTAGGTATATCACATTTTGATGCCATGGATTATGCGATTGTTGGTTGTGTGGAACTTACAACACAAGGCAATAATTTAGGTTGGTCGGATTCGGGCATGTTTAATATGAATAAAGTGTTAGAACTTACTTTGAATCATGGTCGTTGTTTGTTGACGGGAAAACAAATGGGGCCTGATTATGGGGCTTTAAGTACATATACTTCGTTTTCTGATTTAGAATCTGCCTTTGAAAAAATGATGGATTATTTTATTGATAAAATGATTCCATGTTTAGAAGAAGTGGAAAAAGCACATATTGATATTTTACCAACAGCCTTCTTATCAAGCGTCATTGATGATTGCATGGAAAAAGGTATGGATGTCACGCGTGGTGGTGCGCATTATAATTTGTCGGGTATTCAAATGATTCAGGTGGCAAACCTTGCAGATAGTTTGGCGGCTTTAAAGAAGCTTGTATATGATGAAAAGAAAATTGATGCAACGGATTTGGAAGATGCGTTACAATCCAATTTTTCAAACAATGAAGTCATGCGCCAGATGTTATTAAATCGAGCACCTAAGTATGGAAATGATGTGGATTGGGTGGATGAGCTGGGTGCCAAATGGGCATTGAAGTTTAGAAATAAATTAAGGAAATATACAAACTATCGTAATGGAGAATATCATACAGGAATGTATACCGTGAGTGCCCATGTTCCTATGGGAGAAAATGTAGGGGCTAGCTGTGATGGAAGGCTTGCCAAAACGCCTTTGGCTGATGGTGGATTATCGGCTGTGTATGGTCGTGATTTAAAGGGGCCTACAGCAGTCTTAAAATCGGTGTCGCATTTAGATAATTCTTGTACAACAAATGGTGGCTTACTAAATATGAAGTTTTTACCAGAATTCTTTAAGACAGAATCCGGTATTGATAAGTTTGCGAATTTTATGCGTACATTTGTTGACTTGGAGATTCCGCATATTCAATTTAATGTGGTTCGTAAGGAAGATTTATTAAATGCCAAAATACATCCAGATCAATATCGTTCTTTGACGGTTCGTGTTGCTGGTTATACTGCATATTTTACAGAACTAGCAGGAGAATTACAGGATGAAATTATCGCAAGGACAAGTTATGACAACATCTAAAGGATATATATTTGATATAAAACGTTTTGCGACACACGACGGAAAAGGAATTCGTACAACGGTGTTCTTTAAGGGGTGTCCGCTTCATTGTAAATGGTGTCAAAATCCAGAAGGATTGTCTTATTTACCCCAAGTTTTATATATGGAATCCAAATGCATGCATTGTCTTAGTTGTGTGCATGCATCAAAACAAGGTGGAGTTAGGTGTGTAGATCATAAAATTTGTATTTCAAGAAATATAAAAGAAGATTGGGATGCGATTTGTGATGTGTGTCCTACTTTAGCTTTGAGTATGGATGCCAAAGAGTATACGGTAGAAGAATGTGTTCATGAAATTTTAAAGGATGAAATATTCTTTAAAAGAGAAGGTGGAGTTACTTTTTCTGGGGGAGAACCCTTTTTACAAAGTGATTTTTTGATTGATTTATTAAAGGCTTGTAAGGAAAAAGGAATTCATACGGCTATTGAAACAAGTCTATATACGGATTTAGAGAATGTACAAAAGGCTTTACCTTACTTGGATCAGATTTATTGTGATTGTAAGCTGTATGATGAAAACTTGCATAAACAGTATACGGGTGTATCCAATGAAAAAATATTAAAGAATATTGCGTATTTACTTCAGAGCAATAAAAAAGCGCACGTAATTGTTCGTACACCTTTAATTCCGACTATGACTGCTTCTTTTGAGAATATTTCCTCTATTTCAAAGTTTTTAGTTTCTTGTTATGAAGATGTTCATTATGAAATCTTGAATTATAATCCTCTAGCTCAATCTAAATATGCGTATTTAGATATGGAGTATTGTTTCAAAGAGAATCCAAAAATGTATTCTAGTGAAAAGATGCAGGAGTTCTATGATTGTGCAAAACAAAATGGTATAAAGAATCTAGTTATTGATTAAGGAGCGTAGGCTCCTTTTTTAAATTAAATTATATTTTTTTTATATATGAAAGTAGCCTGAAATTTTCTTTCTTTGAGAAAAGCAAATGAAATGTGTTGTCGTATAATTGTAAACATTGAGACGATTCGTGTTGGATTGAATATCGATTATTCTTTTATTTATAGTATTTTATGTATTTCAAGTCAGTATTATATGACTTGTGTGTAAATACTGTGTTAATGATTTATTTAAATAAATTCATATATTTTTAAAAAAATTAAAAAAAGGGGTTTACAAGATGGGAATGATTTGGTAATATAGATGAGCACTGCTGAGGTGCAGATGATCTTTGAAAACTGAACAGGAAATAAAAATACAAACTAAAACGTCAATTTCGAAACAAACAATTGAAAAGAAAGATGTCAGAGACATCTAAGAGCTAAATCAAATGGAGAGTTTGATCCTGGCTCAGGATGAACGCTGGCGGCATGCCTAATACATGCAAGTCGAACGAGAGGAAGGAAAGCTTGCTTTTCTGAATCTAGTGGCGAACGGGTGAGTAACACGTAGGTAACCTGCCCATGTGCCCGGGATAACTTCTGGAAACGGATGCTAAAACCGGATAGGTAGCAGACAAGCATTTGACTGCTATTAAAGTGGCCTTGGCCATGAACATGGATGGACCTGCGGTGCATTAGCTGGTTGGTGAGGTAACGGCCCACCAAGGCGACGATGCATAGCCGGCCTGAGAGGGCGGACGGCCACATTGGGACTGAGACACGGCCCAAACTCCTACGGGAGGCAGCAGTAGGGAATTTTCGTCAATGGGGGGAACCCTGAACGAGCAATGCCGCGTGAGTGAGGAAGGTCTTCGGATCGTAAAGCTCTGTTGTAAGAGAAAAACGGCACTCATAGGGAATGATGAGTGAGTGATGGTATCTTACCAGAAAGTCACGGCTAACTACGTGCCAGCAGCCGCGGTAATACGTAGGTGGCGAGCGTTATCC
>OBKS01001186.1_pt1 | contig 19790 bp, 17 predicted proteins | sample 1517381 | NCBI WGS metagenome assembly OBKS01 (sample SAMN04571686, study PRJEB22368) | human gut metagenome | biome: human gut; material: stool | host: Homo sapiens | place: Luxembourg | collected 2012-08-03 | reverse complement strand
CATCTTCAATGGCCTTCGCCATTGCGTCTACCTCGCCTTGTTCCGTTATGTTCTTGTCGCGCACAACTGCGTTAATCGCCGTTTCCACTGCGGTGAAGTCTGTATACGCGTCTTTATTCAGCGCATTTGCTTTCGCAATGGCCTCGTCCACTTTCGTGTAGTCGGCATCTTTGTACTGTAACGCGGTGATGGCATTTTCAATAGCCTGCGCCATTGCGTCTACCTCGCCTTGTTCCGTTATGTTCTTGTCGCGCACAACTGTGTTAATCGCCGCTTCCACAGCAGAAAAGTCCTTGTAGTTATCTTTTTCCAAAGCATTTGCCTTGGCAATGGCCGCATCTACGCTGCTATAGTCGGCAGGGCCATTGATTTTCGGATAGTCGCCAACCTGTGCAAATGCTTCTCCCAGCAATCCTGCCACCGTGCCGTTTCTAAATTCTTCTTCTGTCTTTTCACTGGCCGTACCAGCGTTCTCAGTTGTTCCACAAGCCCCAAAGAAGCAGTTTGTATCAGCAATCGTACTGCTCCCCCACAGGTTGCCCGCAAAAACGCCGGTTCCCTGGGGCACAGCATTTCCCACGGTAGAAAGCGTCGCCTGATACACATAGCAATTTTGAATGGTCAATGTTGAATCCGTAATCTCTCCAGCAAAACCGCCCGAAAAACTTGTTCCCTGACTATCATCAGTTTCAGAAATCACAGTACAGTTTGCAACATAGCAGTTTGTAAATGTAGAATTGCCGGCTCCATAGTTAGGGTCATCGTCCACTTCACCGACAAAACCACCGCCGTAAGCCATAGTTCTAATTTGGTTGTTTTCGGCGGCGCACTTTTCAAATGTTCCGCCGGTGGAATAACCCACAATGCTTCCCGCACAGTTATTATTGTTGTTGCGTCTGCTCTCCAGAGAGGAGTTCTCAACCGAGCAGTTTTTGATGGATGAACCATAACACACACCTGCAATGCCGCCCCCATAGCTGTAATTATTCTGACCGGTTGCCACAAAGTTTGCGTTTTTCACATGCAGATTTGCAACCGAACCGAAAGCGACCCACCCGAAAATGCCCGCCGTAGCGTAACCGTCCGGGTCAACTTTTCCGGTAGAAACCGCATTTGTGATGCTGTGCCCGCCACCATCATAGTTTCCCGCAAAATAGTAACTACCAGAATAACCGATCGGTTCCCATGTTACCCCGGTCAGGTCAATATCAGCCGTTTGTTTGAAGTAATAGCCATGGCAGTTTCCAACACCTGCGTTCTCAGTATCAAACGTTGCTGCATTACCGGAGTTCAGGAACTCTGCCAAAGCAGTCAAATCCGCTTGCGAAGCAATCAGCCACGGGTCTCCCTGTGTGCCTGTTCCGCCGCTAAAAGACGGAGCTTCTGCTGCAAACACGCCCATCGGCACGCAGAAAATCATCATGCAGATTGCCAAAGCGATGCCTAATATACGTTTTTTCATATAGGGCCTCCTATTACTATATGTATACGCCGTACAGAACGTACCGTATATACTGTTTCTATTTTAATCATATACGAAGTTCAGCCAAAAATCAACCTATTTTCCTTTCTTCTTTCTTAAATTTTACGTTATTATTCACAACAAGAATTAAAAATCCGCATTCCCGGTTTTTTCGGAAATGCGGATTTAATTTCTATGAATTAACACGGTTTAGCTATGGTTTAAAACGCATTAGCCCATACCGCTGCCGCCGCAGGTCGCAAACGGAATCATCGCCTTGCCGGCAAAATCAGAACTTTCCGCCGCCACCGCCGTGGGTCGTGCCGGAGGACGACGTGTGCGTTGCGGAGCCGCCGGAAGAATCGTTGTCCTTCGGCTTTGCCGTGCGGTTCACGTGCGAGTAGAGGAACACGTCGTTTGCATACGCCACGTTCATGCTGCCGGGGCGCACATAATCCGACGCTGCCGCCTTACGGCGCACGGTTTTGAGCTGCCCGCGCATAAAGCCCGTCACAACGAGCGCCGCGACGAGGCCGATAGCAAGCGAAACCAAAATCGCCGGGCCCCACGGGAAATTCCCCACGGTGCTCTCCTCGTACGCCTCACCTTCCTCGTAGTAACCGCTCTGCACGCCCGAGATGTAGTTGTCGCACATATCGGCATACGTTGAAAACGCGTCATAATAATAGCCGCCGCTGAGGTCGCTCAAAAACGCATCCTCCATATTGCCGCGCCGCGCATCCGTAATGGTCGTAATGGCGCTGCCCGTCGTCGTTATGTACCAGTCGCGCTCTTCCATGCTGATGAGCAGCAGAACGCCGTCCGGGTTATACTTATACGAATTATAATCGTAAAAATCGTCCGCATATTCACGCGGTGTCTTGTCGCCGATGGAGTCTTCCGTCACAACGGCAACGTCCACGCTCAGCCGGTCGCTGATCTCATCAAGCTTCGCGAGCAGATTACTTTCTTCCTCGCCCGTCAAAAGGTCCGCGTTGTCGATCAGGTGCGGCGTGTAGTCCTCCGCCGTATCGGCAAACGCCGGAACAGACACAACGACACATAAAAGAACGGCGAAAAATACCAATAAAAGCTTTTTATTCATTCTCCGCACCCCCTTAGAACAGCCAGAACAGGAAATAGGCAATCAGCGCAATCACGCCGAAGCCTGCCGTAAGCCCGCCAAGCCACTTAAAGTACAGCCCGTTATCCACCGGCAGGTCGCCGATGAATTTGCCGGTCTGCCCATTCATCGCAAAGAGGTACTTTTTGCCCTTCCACGTCGTGTTCAAAAGCCACACGGGGTAAAGCGCGTACTTTGCCTTGCCGTTGTGCAGACGAATGGAGGAATTCTCCGTCGTGACGGAGTGATACCCCTTCACCGTGGAAGCGAATGCGTCTTCCGTGGAGCGCTTGATGCGCTCGTTGGCGCGGTCGATGCTCTGCTCGGCCGTCACATCGTACTTGTCCGCAAGGTAGCCCGCGAGATACGCCGTTTTAAAATCCACCGCGTCCTCAAACTTGAACGGCTCAATGGATTCCATCAAATCGTCCGGCATCTTGGAGGAACCGTCCACCGGCACGCGGTCAAAGCCGATATCACCGCTGCGGCCTATCGAGTAGTAGCTTGTTTCCGTGTAATCGTAATCGCTGTCGCTCCAGGTGCGCACACGCGTCGCTTTATAGCGAATATCCGCATCGGCATCGGCATCAAACAGCCAAAACGGCACGTAAACGCCCTTGATCTCATCGATATGGTTCTCTTTTTTGAAAATCTTCGGCAGCAGCTTTTTGCCCTTATAATGCCGCTGCAAGGCTTCCTTTGCCGCCTTTTTGTCGATCTTGAACGGGATCACGTAATCGGGCTTCAAAGCGCCGCTCACCTGCCCCATCATCACGACCGGGTTGCCGCAGTACGGGCAGGAGGTCGCCGCCGTGTTTTCATCACATACGATCTCTCCGCCACAGGAGTTGCACACGTAACTGCGCAGCGTGCTTTCTTCGCCCTGCTCCCACGCGCCGCCGGCCGTGGTCTCCCAGTCCATTTCGTCGGGCTTGGCGTTTTGTACTTCTTCCTCGTGCGCGGTAAACGCTTCGGTGTCAAACTCCGTGTCGCAGTACGGGCACTTTATCTTCTGAATTTTACTGTCAAATTCCACAGCGCCGCCGCAGCAAGGACATTTGTATTCTTTAATTGCCGCCATTTGCTCTCATCTCCTCACAGTTCAACGCAGGTCGCAACCTTTAGGCACGGTCATTTTCATCAAACGGGTCGCCGCACTGCGGGCAGAACTTCGGCGGGTGCGCGGGGTCTTCCGGCTCCCAGCCGCACTTGTCACAGCGGTACTTCGGTAAGCCCTCCGGCTTTTTCGCGCCGCAGTTTGCACAGAAATTGCCTTTGTTCACTTTGCCGCAGGAGCAGGTCCAGCCGTCGTTATCCGGCTTCTTTGCCCCGCAGTTCGGGCAGAAATTGCCGTTGACCACCGTGCCGCACGCGCACTTCCAGCTGTCCGCAGCCTGCGCCGCCTGCTGCTGACCCATGCCGTACAGCGCCTGTGCGTTCATGCCGCCCGCATTCATAGCCATATTTACGCCCATAAAGCCGTTCATAGCACCGGCAGAGTTGCCCGCGGCCGTTTTCATCGCGTCCGACTGTGCGCCGACGAGCGTGGCCGCCGCCATAGTCGGGTCGCGCAGCATCGCCGTGCGCTGTGCCTGCTTGATCATCTCGGCGTCCTCGTCCGGCAGTGTCACGGAGCCAAGCGCAATGCTGACAACCGTCAATCCGCGCAGCTCGCCCCATTTCGCGGAAAGCGCCGTATTCATGGCGTCTTCCAGCTCCGTGTTGTGTGCCACAATCTGGTTCGGACGCAAACCGAGGTCGGAAAGCTTGCCGAACGCCGGCTGCAAAGCGCTGATGAACTCGTGTTTCAGCTGGCTGTCCAATTCGTCGCGGGTATATTCCTGCTCCACATTGCCGCACACATTCGTGTAGAACAGAAGCGGGTCCGCAATGCGGTACGAATATACGCCGGAGCAGCGGACGGAAACGTCCACGTCCAGCCCGATCTTGTTATCGACCACGCGGAACGGAATGGGGTTCGGCGTGCCGAATTTATTGTCGATGAGTTCCTTTGTATTAAAATAATATACGCGCTGATCTTTGCCGGCGTCGCCGCCATACGTAAAACGCTTGCCAATCTGCGCAAAGGTGTTTTTAATGCCCGCACTGAGAGAGCCGGAGAAAACAGAAGGCTCGCTCGAAGCGTCATAGGTGAATTCGCCCGGCTCCGCGCAAAGCTCCACCACTCTGCCCTGCTCCACGATCATCATGCACTGGCCGTCTGCCACCGCAATGCCGGAGCCGCTCGTGATGATGTTGTCACTGCCGCGCGTATTGGAGGAACGCCCGCTCGTGCGCTTCATACCTTTTGTGACAAGCACCTCTTTCGGCATCGATTCGCAATAGAAAAATTCTTTCCACTGATCCGCCATAACACCGCCCGCGGCGCCGACAGCTGCCTTAATAAGACCCATAAATAATTGCTCCTTTTCAATGGTTTCCGCACGTTATATTCCGCCCGGTGTTTATGCTCTAAGTTTAGCACAGAATTTTGCTGTTTTCAATGAATTTCGACAGCACACTCAACAAATATTTGCGCTTTCCTCTGCATTCAGGGAAGCATCCATGATGGAAACCCAATTTTTCAATTTTGAATCTGTGCCCAGAAAACCGGGTGCATATCCGTCTGTGCGGCTCTTTTTTAATCAAATTTGCTTTGCCTCTTCGCCGAGCGTGAATTCATAGTGCATCTCAAGCGCGGCAAACAGCTTTTGCATCACTTCGTTTGCAATGGCACGGATGTCGAGGCTCGCAATCAGCGCCATAACCTCCCGCTGTTTTTCCTCCGGCACGCAATAAATGCGCAGTGTCAGCTGCAAAAAGCGCTCTAACTTGCGTTCCAGCGTAAAATACACGTCGCACGGACGCGCCATATATCCGCGCATAATCGCCGCCGAACCGATGTCCGACTCATAAAAATCGCTCACACTGTACCCGGGCATATACGCGCCGAAAATACGGTGCAGCATCTCGGCCGTCATCCTGTGGATGATTTCCAAATTTTCCGGCAGCGTGTACGCCTCCACGTAAATTTGGCGCAGGTTCTCGTTCAGCTCTGCCAGCGTCAGCTGAATCGCCGTCTCCACCGCGTAGAGCTTTACGGGATCTGTCTCCCCCTGTGCAATCTGCCCCGCGATAGTAAACTGATTTTGAAACATGAACTCGGTCAGCTCGGTGAGCACACCGGCTTTCGTGCGGTACAAATTATAAAACGTGCCCGCGGAAACATCCGCTTCCGTCAAAATCTGCTTCGGCGGCGTATGCTTAAACCCCTGCTCCAAAAACAGACGCACACAGGTAGAAAGAATTCGCTTGCGCGAGGCCTCCTTTTCGTTGCGGTTTGCCATTTATACCCCTCTTTTCCCTGTTTTAGAATTGATTCTAATATTCCCAAATGAGTATACCACAACAAAAAGAAAAATCAAGTGTCGGTACACGAAAAAAGGGCAGCTCTTCGCCGCCCTTAACGAATATTTGTCTTTACCGCACGGGTTATATGTTCCGTAAGATCGCTTTTTTCAGCGTTTCGGCATTCAGCGGCTTCGAGAGATGCTCCGTCATACCGGCTTTGCGGCTGCGCTCCACATCTTCCGAGAACGCGTTCGCTGTCATCGCGATGATCGGCACCGTTTTCGCATCCGGCCGGTCCAGCGCACGAATGCGCTGCACCGCCTCAAGGCCGTCCATCACCGGCATCATGATGTCCATTAAGATCACGCCGATCTCGCCCGGCGCGGAGTTTCGGAAGGCCTCCACGGCCTCTTTGCCGTTCCATGCCTGCATCGTTTCGGCACCCATGTCTTCCAGGAAGAACTCCGCAATCTCCATGTTGAGTTCGTTGTCTTCGGCCAGCAGCACTTTCAGCCCGTGCAGAGCCGTTTCGTCCGCCGCGCCATTCGCCGCCGCCTGCGCAGAGGGATGCTTGTCGATTTCAAACGGCAACGTCACCGTAAACGCAGAGCCTTCGCCGAGCACGCTTTCTACCGTAATGGTGCCGTTCATCTTCTCGATGAGCTCCTTCACGATAGACATGCCGAGGCCCGTGCCCTGATACTGCGTGCGGGCGCCCTGCTTTTCCTGTGTAAACGGCTCAAAAAGCTCGTTATTCACAAAATCTTCGCTCATACCGATGCCCGTATCACGTATTGTAAAGCGGAATGTCGCCGTGTTTTCGTCACAGGCAATCTCCTCCGCATACGTTTCAATCGTGCCGTTTTCTTTATTGTATTTTGCCGCGTTGCTGAACAGATTCAATAAGATCTGCCGCAGATGCAGCGGGCTGCCGATAAGCTTTGCGTGCGCAAACGAAATCTTGCTGTAGGTATACACAATACTCGTTTTTGCCACCTGCGCTTCGTTCAGTGCGCGGACGTTCTTCATCAAATCGTCAAGGTCAAACGGCACATGCTACGGCTCCATATGGCCGGATTCCAGCTTGCTCATATCCAAAACATCGTTGATGAGCGACAGCAGATGCTCGGAGGAAACATGGATCTTTTCAAGGCAGTCGTCCACGCGCTCATGATCTTCACGATTTTTCTTGATAATCTCCAGCATACCCATCACACCGTTGATCGGCGTGCGGATATCGTGGCTCATGCGGGAAAGGAACTCCGTCTTCGCTTTATTCGCCAGCGTTGCTTCGTCCACCTCAGCCCGCAAGCGCTCGTGCTCCTTCTGCTCCTGTGCATGGAACTCCGTGGTGTTTTTCAGCAGCACAAGGCTGTGGATCATCGGCTTTTCCTCACCGCTCTTCGCATCGTATACGCGTGAAGACATCATCAGTGCCGTTTTCTGTATCCAGCGTGTCTCGCCGCCGGATACGCGCTCACAGTATTCCACCGTCACCTGCTTTTCTCCGCTCGCATAGCGTTCCAAAAGCTTTTCGGCCGTGTCGATCAACCGGTAGCTACCCATCGTTTCGGGCAAAATCAGCATAGAATGACGGTGGCAATATTCGCTGTACGGACACGGTGCTTTCAAGTCCTCAATAAAGGTGTCTGCGCCGCGTTCACGACGGAAATCACGCTCCACCAGATCATCCGTCAGATTCACGGAGTATACCGCATCCGCAGTCTCCAGCATCGCATCCACGTAACTGTCGTTTTCCAAAATAGACTGCTTCAGCTGTTCGTAATACTGCGTCAGTTGCTGCTTGGCGTCCGTCTCCGGCTGCACACTGTCGATCGTCTCAAACGCCAGCAAGAAATGGTGCAGCGTGCCGTCCGGGTCTGCATCCACAAAAATCGCCGTCAGTCGCCCGTAGTCGGCACTGTTCTCGCCGAAAATCTTGTGCTGCAATTCCACCACGCGGTTCTTTTCGGAAAGCGCCTCGCACAGCGCCGTCAGCTGTAATCTGCTGCGCACCGCCTTGCGGTCTTCCTGTGCCACGCGTTCTTCTGCAATCTGCTCCACCGCGCCGGAATAACTGCCGTCCGCCGCAAGGAAAAACGCCTCGCTTGCACGAATCACCCGGTAAGCGTCCTGCCTTGCGTCGCAGTACAGGCAATCGGAAAAGTTGCTGCCGTATTTTTTCATGCTTTTCAGCAGCCTGCGATCCAGCTTCTTTTCTGCCAATGCTTCCTCGCGCTTCACGTGGTTTTTGTTGATATACATGTTTTTGTCTGCGAAGATATACAAATCGCGCATCGTGCAGTTTTCGTTCTCGTCGGAGACCGAAATGCCAACCGCGTAGCTCACCGGAAAATCGGGGTTCGCCGCATTGTACGTGTCCACACGGTCGCGGATGAGCTGTAAGCATCGCTGCATTTCTTCCTTGTCCGCGCCGTCCATAATGGCGATGAATTCGTCGCCGCCCGCGCGACCCACAAAGTAATGCGCCGGTACCGCCTCGCGCACCAGCTCCGCAAAAATGCGAATGTACGCGTCGCCCTTTTCGTGGCCCATGCTGTTGTTGATATGTCTCAAATTGTTGAGATCAAAGCTGCAAACACCCACGGGCATCGTGATCATCTCCGGCGCGCTCAATAGCTCCTCACATTTATTTTTGTTCGGCAGCCCCGTCGCTTCGTCCATGTACACCTTTTTCTGCAAAGCGTGGTTCATGGCGGTGTAGTGCAGCGCCTTGATAAACTCATAACCGATCAGCATCATCAAAACTACGATGTCCGCCGTGATGTACCGCTCCAAAACCGCCAAAGAAGACGCGCGCATTTGCGAATATTTCTCCGCAAGGCTCGTCGCCTCATCGCAAATGTCAAAAAACTTTTCGCTTTTGTCGATGATGTCGGTTTTCTCAAAACCCTTTTCGCGCACAAGATAAATCTCCTGCTTCAGGCTTTCAAAGCAAGAAGCCAACTCTTCCATTTTCGTCTGAAAACTCTTGTCGTCCAATCGCACAAGGGTAAGCACGTCATCGCCGAAGCGCAGACCGTTGATAAACGATTCCACGCTCTCCATCATCCCGTCCTCCGCTTGACCCGCAATCTCCATTTTGACAAGGCGTTGCGTTTCGCCGCGCACAAGGCCCGCATAGTTCACCACGCGTGCCGTGCCCTGAATGCCCGAGACCAGCACCATCATCCAAACGATCAGCGCCGCCAAAACCACGGCCAGCACGCCGATGGCCGCCTGCACGGCATTCGATATTTTCTTGTTTTCCCTCATATTCTTCACCGTTTCGAATTGTTTGGAGTTATATATTGCCGGACCCTTTCCCAAAATCTTACGGTTCATTATAGCACATTCACGTTCCGTCTTCAACACAAAAAAGGCCCGACCTTTGTGCATCAAACCGCCAAAGGTCGGACTGCTGTTTACTTTACGCGCCGCACCGGCCGCACGTATTTTCAAAAGCGCTTTTCACCATTTCGGCATACTCCTTTTTCACGTTTTCCGGCTCCGTGATTCGGATTTTCCCACCGTAGCCGAACACCCAGCGGTAAAAGACAGGGCTTGCCGCCGTCTCCGTTTCCACGGTAAACGCGTCGTCGCCAAAGGCCTTTGTTTCCACATCCTCGCCGAATGCGTCCACCACCGCATTCATCATCGCGTTGTCACACAAAAGCGTCACGCGCTCACGGCGGCTGTCATACATGCTTGTCATCGTGCGGATATGCCGCATCAACTCCTCTTTTTCGGGCCGCGGCTCCGCGTCCTCATCTAAAATCTCCGGGCAACGGTCAATGCGGTCCACGCGGAAGCTCACAAGCTTTTCGTGCTTGTCGGAATACCCCACAACATAATATTCATCTGTATTCCAAACAAGCTTATATGGGCTGAAAACATACGGCTTCCCGTCGTTTTTCAGCACACGGTTCTTGCCCGGACCGTAATGAAAATAGTAAAACGCAATTTTCTTCCGCTTCGCAATAGCCGCGTTGATTGTGTCCGCAATGTAGTAAATGCTCTCGTTGCAGGATTTCCCGTTGTTCGCGCAAAATCCCTCCTGCAAAACCTCGGCCTCATAAACGCTCGTCAGCCGGCAAAGCTTTTCAATCAGCTCCTCGCTTTTCTTTTCGGTGATGAATCCCGCAGATTCCACCGCGTCCGCAAGCAGCTTCAATTCCGGCATCTCAAATAAGCGGCTCGCAAGGTAATAGCGGTTCTGCGTCGTCTTGTGCGTGTAAATATCAAAGCCGCAGTCCGCAAGCTGCTTGATGTTCTTGCCGACGGTCGTGCGGTGCACCGTAACGCCGCATTCCTTTTGGAGCTTATCCATAATGTTCTTCGTGGAAAGCTCGTGGTTTTCGTCGCTGTATGTGTTCAGAATTTTCAAAAGCGAGATCGTCCGCAGCTCGGCGTTGTCCTCCGCCTTCGGTGTCTTATTCGTCTTTGCCATAAAGCAGCACTCCTTTGCGTTCGTTCTGCTTTTATTATAGCGGACGAACCCCCACCGCACAAGCCCGGAAACCGTCAGGTGTCGCTTTTTCGCTCACTGCGGCTTCGTGATAAGCTCTGTCACCGCTTCGTCGTAAAACGGCACAAACGAAAAATTCTGCTGATATTCCGTCGCGTTCCATGCAATGTTCGGCATGTATATCCCTCACTTTTCCGCTAAAATACGTTCGATCTCATCTAATGTGTCGGCAAAATAAATGCCCTCCTGCCGCTCCTTGGTCGAAAGCCCCATCTCGATCATATGGCCTAAAAGCGCCTTCAGCCCGTCGTAATATCCATTCAGATTATAAAGAATGCACGGCGCGTCTAAATGCTTCAGCGATACCTTCGACATCACTTCCGCAATTTCCTCCAGCGTGCCCGTGCCGCCCGGGAACGCGATAAACGCGTCGCCGAGCTCAATCATTTTCGTCTTTCTGTCCGTCATGTCCTTTGTCACAATAAGCTCCGTCAGCCCGTCGTGCTGCAGCTCGGAGTCCACAAAAAACTGTGGCTCCACGCCGGTCACTTTGCCGCCGTTTTGCAGCACGCTTTCGGCGATCGACCCCATTAGCCCGCATTTTGAGCCGCCGTAAATGAGGTCATGCCCGTTTTTGCCAATCCACTTGCCGAGCGCCTCCACCGCCTCTTGCAGCTTGGGGTCATTGCCTGCGTTCGCACCGAGATAAACCGTGATATTCATCTTCATCCCCGCCTTTCTTTTCCCTTATCATACAAGAATTCGCCGAAGATTTCAACCGCTTCACTCCACACGGTACAAAACATGCGCATAAAAAACGGCGGCGCAAAGCCTAAGCTCCACGCCGCCGTTTTGGGATATATAAATCAGGAGAGCGCCTGCCCGCATTCCGAGCAGAATTTACTGCCCGGCTTTACCGGCGCGCCGCAGCCCGGACACACCGTTTGTAGCTTTGCGCCGCAAGCGCTGCAAAACCTCGCGTTTGCAAAGATCTGCGCCCCGCACTGCGGACAGACTGCCCCCGCCGGAGCTGTCGGCGCCGCATTTACGGGTACGCCCGCCGTCCGGAAGCTCGTTGGCTCGCCCATCGTGCAGCGGTACACCACCTCAAAAATCTCGCTCGGCAGCTTTTTCTGCTTATACGCACCGATGCCCGCCGTTACCGCCAGCGGCCACAGCAGAAAAATCCCCACGGCGCCCGCGCCCAGCTTGTCCGCCCACTGGCCCTCGCCGAGCGTCACATTGAGCTGCGTGCCGTTTACCGTGAGCTCCACCGTCGTCGCCAACTTCATGCCGGAAAGCGTGCGCAGCGTATCGGCCTGCGCCGCCTGAATGAGGTACCCGTTCGGCGTCGCCACGCTCTGCACCTCCATGCCCTTTTCGCCGCGCAAAAACGTCGTCACAGCCTCCAAAACCTGCTCTGCAGTCACTTGGTTCAGCTCAAACACTCTCGACTCTTTCATGTCGTTCCCCCATTTCTATTTCGCTTCTATCTCGCTTCGCGCAGCGCCTTCCAAAGCGCCGCGTCATTTTCCAGTTGATAAGCGTCTTCTTCATACAGCAGATTCTGCTGCTCAAACCGTATCACACACGTCGTGCCGTCTGTTTTCACAAACGTCAAACTCTGCTCGCTGTCCGTTGCACGCATGTCCGTTCTTTCGCCGATTTTCACCTCGCAAAGTGCGTCAAAAATCGTTTGCATCGCCGCCTTGTCCGTGATGCGGCAGGAAACGGGCGTGTCCATCGTGTAGCGATATTCCATGCAGTTCATCTCATTCACGTCAAATGTCTTTGCGAAATTCTCTGCTTCGCCGCCGCAAAACGTAAACACCTCGCCGGCTTCGCTTCTTTCCGCCGTCTTTCCTTCGCAGCCCGCAAGCAGCACGCACAAAACGACCAGCGCACACAGCAAAATAAAACCGCATCGCTTCATTTTCCCGCCCCCTTTTCTATCCCCTATCATACCAAACGACCGTAACCGAAAAAAGCGTTTTCCCGGTTTGGTCATTGACACGCCGGAAAATGTCAAAACCCAATGCGTTCGCTTATGGCGGTTTCGGTCGAAGCGTGGTATAATCGCCTTAAATCAAGCATACGGAGGGAACCCGCATGAAATTTTGTGACCGTCTCAATTTATATATCGAAACACTCGGCTGCTCCGCCAAAACGCTTTCCGCCGCCTCCGGCATATCGGATGCCGCCATCAGCCGCTACCGCTCCGGCGAGCGCGAACCCGGCAGGGACAGCGAACAGCTTCTGCGGCTCGCACAGGGCATCTGCGCCATCGCCGCCGAAATCGATTATTCTCCCGGTTTTTCGGAGGGCGAAGTTCTCTGCGCCCTCCGCGCTTCCCTGCACACCGAAAAATCCGATTTTGACAGCGCCGTTCAAAACCTCAAAAACCTGCTCACCGCATTCGGCATCAGCTACGCAGAGCTTTCCCGCGCCATGAATTTCGACGCATCCTACCTCTCCCGCGTCTGCTCCGGACAGAGAAAACCCGCAAACACAGAGGAATTCATCACGCAGGTCTGCCGCTATGTCACAAGGCGGTGCCTGAAAAACGACCAAAAAGAAGCCCTCTGCGCGCTCGTCGGTACACCCGCAGAGCAACCTGCAAAGCCCGAGCAATACACTGCGCTCCTCATGGAGTGGCTGTGCGCCGCAAAACAGCGCGATGCCGAGTCCGTCTCCAAATTTCTCGCGCATCTCGATACCTTCGACCTCAATGAATATATCGAAGCCATTCATTTTGGGGAGATTAAGGTACCTTCGCTCCCGTTCCGATTCCCTGCCTCGCGCAATTACTACGGCATAGAGGAAATGAAGCAGGGCGAGCTCGATTTTTTCAAGGCGACCGCGCTTTCCAAATCCGCCGCCCCCGTTTTCATGTGCAGCGATATGCCCATGGCCGATATGGCAGAAGATCTCGACTTCGGTAAAAAATGGATGTTCGGCATCGCCGTCGCGCTCCGAAAAGGACTGCATCTCGATATAATCCACAACATAGACCGCCCGTTTGAAGAAATGATGCTCGGGTTAGAGAGCTGGATCCCCATTTACATGACGGGGCAGGTCTCGCCGTACTACTTAAAAGGCGTGCAGAACACCGTCTACTGCCACTTTCATTACGTCTCCGGCGCCGCCGCGCTCACCGGCGAGTGCATAAACGGCTTTCACGAAGACGGCCATTACCATTTCACGAATAACCGTGAAGAGGTGCAGCACAGCCGCCGCATCGCAGACCACCTGCTGCAAAAAGCGCAGCCCTTAATGGAAATTTATAAAGCCCCACAGGCCGATCTGTTCCGCGCATTCCTCAAAAACGACGCAGCCACCGTCGGCGCACGGCAAAACATTCTCTCCGCTCCGCCGCTTTATACCATGCCGGAAGATCTGCTCGGACGCATTCTAAAGCGCAGCGGCATGTCAGCAGCAGACGCAGAAAGCATCAACGCCACACTCAAACAGCAAACGGAAAATATCGAGCAAATTCTCACTGCAAACACCGTCATCGACGAGCTCCCGCATGTAAGCGAAGAAGCGTTCCGGGCAAGCCCCCTCACGCTCTCGCTTTCAAACGCATTCATCGAAAACACCGTCACGTACACCTATGAAGAATACACAGCGCACCTTAAAGCCACCAAAATATTCGCTGAACAGCACCTAAACTACACAGTCCGTTTTGCGGAGAAACCCGCGTTCCGCAATATCCAAATTCAAATTCACGAAAACGAGTGGGTCATGCTGTCCAAAAGCAAAGCCCCCGCCATCCATTTCGTCATTCGCCACAGTAAAATGCTCAGCGCCTTCCAAAACATGATCTTGCCTTACGTTGAGGATTAACCGCCACCCGCGTCAACGGTGGTTAAAAGTTTTGCAACGTTCGCGGCGCTAATCGCCGTTTATTGCCGAATATATTCGCAAAAATCATTCACAACACGCTCCATCATTTCGTTATTCCGGCGCGAAACCTCGGCCGCGTTTTCCGCCTGCATGTTTCCTTGCCGTATTGCTTCCTGGATGTACTCGTCCGTAAATGTAAAGCTCGTCAAAGACTGTATCAAGATCGGCGCCACCGTCTCAAATTTTCCCTCCGGCGCAATGATGCCGAAAATGTTCGAGGCACTGCGTGAAGGCGTCACGTCCACACCGTTGATTTCATAGCCGCCCGCGTCTAAAATGCTGCCCTCAAACATACCCGTGCAGGCCGCCCCTGTTTCCGATGTAAGGCTCGCTAAGATCGAAGCTTCCGAAACCGCATAGCTTGCAAGCGGCGTCGTAATGGGCGTTTCGCTCAAAACTGTCATGTTTTGAATTTTTGCAAATGCAAAACTCTGGGGCATGATGCCGTCGTAAGCGTCTTGGTAATCGTCCATCGCGTTTAAGCACCCTGCAAGCGTCGGGTTCTCCAGCACCGGCAAATATGTCAGCGGGTCATTGCTCGTGCTCATCGATTGATACTGCGCCTTCGCTTCCGCACTCTTAAAGTACGGGCCAAGCTCACCGTAATAGAAGATCTGCACATCCGGGTCATTCGGGTCCCACGCGCGGATGGAATAGCCCGCGTATTCGCCGCCGGTCATAATCTGCCACCCCTGCGGCAGCTGCATCGTGAACACCCCGCCGTCGTAATCAACCAACGTGTACGTCGCTTCAGGTGTCGGTTCCGCCGTCGGCTCCGGGGTCACGGTCACTTCCGGCTCGGGCGTCATTTCAGGCTCCGTCTGCGCATTTGAAGCTTCGGAGGACGCTTCCGTTTTTGATTCCGCCGTCTCCTCGTCCGGGTCTATCCCCGCCGCCTCAAACACCGTGTCCGTGCCGAGTGCATCATATGTCTTGTCGCCTAATAAAACACACCCGTCCTCACGCAGCGTAAAGCTCATTTTGCTGCCGCTTGCGTCCGAAAATGTAAAAATATACCACGTGTATTTGTCGTCCGTCTTTACAACTTCGCCGAGCGTCACATCTTTGAACGCGCCAAAAATTTCTTCCGCTTGCTTTGCGTCCCGCACCGTTTTCGGTTCCGCTGCAAAGCTTCCTTTTTCTTCGTAAATCGTCAGGCTTTCCGCCGCAAATTTTCCCGCGCCGCTCACTCGGTCAAACAGCGCGTTTTTCGCGCCGCAGCCCGCAAAACTCAAAAGCAATACAAGCGTCAGCACAGCCGCCGTCATTCGTTTCGTTCGTGTCATGTTTGTCTCCTCAGTAGTTTAATCCCTGAATGTTCAGCACAGGCGCCAAATCGCAATCCACCACATACACCATGCCGCCGGATTGCTGCGCCTCCTGCTCCTTGTTGTACAAGTAGTTCGCCCATTCCTCCGCGCTCAGTGGCTGAATGAGCGACTGCAGCGCGTCCTGCGTCGCCGTAAACGGCAGCATCGTCGTCTCAATAAGGAAGTATTGCCCGGAGCCGCTCCACGTTTCCACCGCCGTCTGCGCGTGTCCCGGCGTGAACACAATCATCGCGTGCATGCTTGCGGATTCCAGCACGCTCGCCATTAAAACCGCCGTTTCGATGCAAATTCCGGAGCCGTTCTCTAAAACTGCGTCGGGCATCAAAACGCGCTGGCTCGCACTGAACGAATACGGCCCCATGTTGTAGCGTACGCCCATGTTGCTGATGGCGCTCTGTATCGCCGCCACCTGATAATACGTGATGTACGCGCCTTGGTCGGACGTAAAGCCGTACGCCGGCTGATACCCCGGCAGCATACCGTATTCCGTGCCGAAGCTTTGCTCCAGCCACGATACCGCATTACGGCGCACCTGCAAAATGCCGTCCGTTTCCGGCGTCATCCACGCCAAGATGTTGTCGTTCTGGATGATGCCGAATTCATCGCTGTAATTTTTATAATCGTATACGCTGTGCAGCTCAATGTTCTTCGTCTCCTGAATAATCGCCTCGCCCGTGATCGTGTTTTCCACACGCAGCGTCATCTGCGTGTCCTTCGTCGTTGAAAGGTCGGGCATATCGGCGAGCACCGGCGGCTTGATCATCAAATACGTCATCTCCGGCGTCAGTGTCACTTTCTGCTCATATTTCTGCGTAAAGCCCGCAATTTCCGCCGTCACCATCACGTCGGTGTTGCCCTTGTCCGTATATAAAAGCAGGTTGATCGCCGAGTCCATCGAGGGGTACAAATTCGGAAAAATCTCCTCCACGGTCGAATAGTCCGAAAACACGATCGGCGCCTGCGCGTCATACGCGCCAACATCTTTGCCGCCCTCGCAGGCCGCCAGGATCTCATCCGCATACGCGTCAAGGTTCTCATCGAGCAAAAACGCGGCGTGGTTATATTCGCGGCTGTATAAATCGAACATCGTCTCCTCGTGCCGCCCGGAAGTAATGCCCACGCGCGAGATAAGTTGGTTTGCGGAATACAGTCTCAAAACGTCCGACCACGCAAGACCCCACGAGCGCGATTCCATGTATTTCGTCATCACATCAAGGTTCGCAACGTATTTCGGCCACAGATCATTGAGCCACTCCGGCGTGTCCAACGTACTGAGCGCCGTTTTCACATTGCCCGCCGCCTCATAAACGGAAATGAGGTACGCCTGCTCGTCGCTGCGGTCGCCGACCGTAGCCGTTACAAGCGGCTGCAAAGCGTCATACTGCGCCATGTAAAATATCAGCGCCTCCTGAATGCCGCCGATCACCTCAAGCGCGTCCTCAAAGTAAGCCTTCTGCTCCGCTTCCACAGCCTTGCCTTTTTCGGTCTTCGGCGCGTCGCAGCGCTCGAGACTCTGCATCTGCTGCCGCACCGCGCCCACCGCGTCGTTAAGCGCGTTTAGTTTCTCCGTGCACAAAGTATAATACTCGTCCAGCACGTCAAAGCCCTCTGCATTCACAGAATTCTCATACACAATGCTGCTCTGCCCGGAAAGCTCGTCCGCCGCAGCTTCCACATCCTTTAAAATGCTCTGCGTCTCCGTCACGGCCGTCGCCACCTGCTCCAAATACGCCTTGTCCTGCTGCACCATGCCGCATCCTGCAAACGATGTGCACAACAGCATCACCGCCAAAATAAAGCTTACCGCCCGTTTCCCATTTTTCATACGCGTCCCCCTTTTGCTCAACAGAATTATTCTTTGGTTCTATTATAACGAAAAGGTATGCCGTGTTTGAACCCGCTTTCCCGCCCTGTCCGTGACAAACCCGGAAACGAAAAGATCCCGCAGCCAAAGCCGCAGGATCTTTTCACACTGTTTTACCTTTATAAATTTGCATTTTTCAGCAAACTCACATATAGGATAGCAGCAATTCCCGCCGTGCAAATGGTAGTCATCCATGAAGTTTTGGCTTTATCTTGTAGTTTGCGAATATCCTTATAAATAGAAAAAGCCCTTTGAGAAAAGGATTTCTCCTCTCTCAAAGGGCAAGTTGACAAATGGTAATTTGTTAATTAGAATTGCTCTCAAAGCAACAATTATCTTAACATTCCCAATATGATCACAAGGAGGAGTTATCATGAGAACAAATCTGAAAATTACCGAGAGCATTTTCCCCATGCCGATTCTGATGGTTGCGACTTATAACGAGGACGGCAGTGTAAATGTGATGAACGCCGCATGGGGCACCATGCAGGAACGGGACACCGTTGCGCTGAACCTCACCGAGACACACAAGACCGTACAGAACATCAAGGCACGGGGCGCGTTTACCGTCAGCATTGCCGATGCCGCCCACATCTTTTGCCGTTTTTTCTCCATTATCATCACCCGTTTAAGTAATAAAGAGAAAGAATGACAATATACTGCAACCATAAAATACAAAAATATGAAAAAAGAAGGTTTTTCTATGTGGACTTTCTCGAAACGAGGATTTCTAGCTTTGATCGCTCTAATATGGATTGCAATTCTAGGAGTAATATCCCCAGCTTGGTTTTCCATAGGGGTTGTACTGGTCACCGGAACTAGTAAAGGAATAAGTGTTAGCCTTGGAAGCGAGGGGAACTTATATTTTTGTGCCGGAGTAGTTATTTTAGTATTAGGTTTAGTTATATTTACTATAAGTTTTCGCGCTATTATCAGATATTTCCGAAAACTAAAAAAAGGGCTTTCGTTCGTTCCGATCATCCTTTTTGGGGTATGTAGCTTTTGCACGATTGCTTTTACCGTTGGAATAGTAGAGTATTTCACAGAAATAGCTAAATGCTTTACTTACGCTATTTCTGTCTATTGGCAAAATGATTTTTAAAAAGACTGCAATTTATAGTTTTCCGAAATCTATAACTTTTGAGAAAAACATCTCCTCAAGTATTTAAAGGAAATACTTGAGGAGTGTTTTACCGCTCGCCGTATTGCGGGGTTACCAATATGTAAGGTAACATATTTTTACTTGTACTTTTTGAAGATACGATTCGTAGGTATGATTGAGGATTTCGGGCGGCTCTTGATGCAGCAGCCAGTCCCGGTATTTGTCCTGCTCGGCTTTCATTTTCTCATAAAGGCGAGCATTGTAATCTGTTTCGCTCATAGCGAACACCTCCTTCAAAGTAGAAATAGCCGCCTGATTTCTTTTGAAAACCAAGCGGCTATGTACGCTATATTCAGTTCGACAAACTGGAATTTATCTCTCAGCAGCGATCAGTACAGCTCTGCACGGCGAACCATCCGCACCGGATAGATTTAATGGCGCTGCATTTAAGAAATAACTGCCTTCCGGAACTTCTGCCAAACGGATTCCTTCAAGCAATACGATACCGGCCCCCAGCAGGATGAGATGTACCTCCATTGGAGCAGCTTCGGGTCCGACAGTCTGGGATTCGTTGCCGAGCAGTAAGATCCCCGAGTCGGCAAATACTTTCGCTGCCTCCGAAGAAACCTCCGCGTCTCCCTTAATAAGAATTCTCATTGCCGCTTCCGGGTTCTGTTTTTTCGCTTTTTCAAGGATTTCCGCCGCTGCGGTGCCGGAGACAATTCCGCAATATTCCGCAACATAAGCCATTCCTACGAATGTGTCCAAGCCTATGGAATCAACGGTTTTTCCGCCTTTGATAAAGTGGAACGGCGCGTCGATATGCGTGCCGTTGTGAGCACACATACCAAAAGCCGTCAGGTTACACAAATCGCCCTTTTCTATTGAGCAAAGCTGCTTTTTTTCAGGCGCCGGATCGCCGGCAAATACCTGACAGCCGAAAACCTCTTGGGCAATGTCATAAATTTTCATTTCACATTCTCCTCCGTCAAATTTCGATTAGTCCTTCATACTTTGGCAGATACTATACCGAGTGATTGCTCTGCGGTATAGATCGCTTGTATTTAGTGATCGTATCGATTAATTCCTCCATGTTAATCGGCTTGGAAATATGGGCATTCATGCCTAAATCCAGGGATTCCTGAATATCATCTATAAAAGCATTTGCAGACAAAGCTATAAT
>OBKS01001184.1_pt1 | contig 19807 bp, 22 predicted proteins | sample 1517381 | NCBI WGS metagenome assembly OBKS01 (sample SAMN04571686, study PRJEB22368) | human gut metagenome | biome: human gut; material: stool | host: Homo sapiens | place: Luxembourg | collected 2012-08-03 | reverse complement strand
ATAGACATCATTAATGTCGAATATATTAACATGTCACCAATGTATCTGTTAAGCCAATATTTTTATGGCTTTTGATAGTCCTATTATCTTAAAAAAAGAAAAAATATTAACAAATCGTCCTCATAATATACGGAGTTTAAAATATGCTTTACACGATTTTGAAAGAATTTATAAAATTTTACATACTAAATATTTTAAAAATATAGATGTGTGGCTGAGCTCTTTTATTTGCTATTCATTGTGTTGTAAAGCTAATCTAATTGATTTTAATAAAAAAGATAATCCATATGGTAGTATATTTGAACAGTCTATTGAACAAACTCTGTTTCCTGAAGAGTATGATTCAAATTATATCACAAATGGTATGAAAGAATTTGTTCAAAATGGTAAATGGAATTTAAAAACAATTTCTAAAGAATTAGATACTATTATGGAAAATGATAAAAAATCAGAACTTGAACTTATAAAGAATTATTATTTAGATTTAAAAGAAGCTGATTTAAATAAATACTTTTCTGAGTTACTTGCAAGAGCATATGGTGGTGGATTGAGTTTGTATGACTATGTATCTTTTATAAGCACATGTAAAGATTTAAGGATAAATAATCTTTTACCAAATGAAATTAATTGGGAAAATGTAAATAATGGAATTCGACTTCATTGCGAAAATTTAATAAAAGTTGGAGAGGAACAACCTAATCTTGTAAATCGTATTGACATAAATGATGGATATAGTGAATTCGAGAAATCTGCATATAAAATAATATCTGACTTTTTATCTGAAAGAATATTAGAGTTTGAAAAGAACAAACAAGAATACATCCGTCTAATTGAAAAAAATCCAATTGATGCAATACGGAAAGTGAAGAATTGTTTTTTCGTAAAATTTGACATGGATATGGCTATTGCTACCGCAAAGGGTTTTATACAAAATCCAAACAACAGGAAGAGGTATATTGCTGAAAAATTTGAAAATGCTTGGGAAGTTAATATTTCAAATGAAAAATTTGAGTATCAAAGTTCAATGGAATCCTTTAAAAGTTTGAAAGAAAAGATACAAGCATATAGCAATCAATGTGAAAAAGAAAATTTAAAAATATCAAAGATTAACACGGATAATTTTATAAGAATTTTAAAATCATTAATTAAAACTATACAAACAAAAATTGATAATGAAGGTGAGGCGATATAGTGGGTCGTAAATCATTTTTTGATGCATTAGAAAGAGAATTGGATTTACAAAAAGAATATGAGAAAATAGATGGTTTAATATTGACTACAACGAATAGGTGTGGGCAAACATTTAACACATGTATTGAATATTATTTTAAAAATTGGAAAGATAAAAAGAATTATTTAACATTTTATGAATTGAGAGAAACATTTGGATATACGTATGAATGTAATAAAAATGTTTATAAAATCACAGGTCATATTAATTCAAATAATGATTTTTTTATATATTGTGAAATGATATTAAATATTGTCAATAATGTAATTCCCAAAGAAGAATATCAATATCGTGAAGAAACAATGAAACAGATTCTAGATATTATTTGTTATGATCTAGAAGCTTTAAATTGTAAAATTTGTACAAAAAGTGATGGTAAATTGATTATAGAACAAAAAGATGCTTCGGTTACAGAAGTTGTTGATATTGTAGAACCTAGTTTAGCAGATTCAATTTTGGAATATAATCATTATGTATTACATGGAAATATTGAAGAGAAGAAAGCGATTTTGTTAAAGATTATTAATTCTTTGGAACCCAAACTTCCAGAATTAAAAAGAATAAATGGTGGATTATTTAGTGATTATTCTTATTTAATCAATAACATGAATTTGAGACACAATAATTGTGATTCAAATGATGAAAAGAAATATAACGAGAAGTTTTCAAAATTATCAGATTCAGAAAAGGAAGAATGGTATGATGAAACATTTCAAATGTGTCTATTAATGTTTCTATTATTGAAACATCAAGATAGGAAAGATAAAATAAATGCTATGAAAAGGAAGGATGATGTTTTATGAAAATTGCAGTTTCAGGCACATGATATGTAGGATTGAGTATTGCTATTTTATTATCTCAACATAATGAGGTAAAGACAGTGGATATTATTAAGGAGAAGGTGGATACCAATCAATAATCCTGTTTCACCTATTCAGGATGATTATATTGAGAAAAATTTGGCTGAAAAGGATTTGAATCTAGAGGCTACTTTAGATGCAGAATATGCTTATTCTGATGCTGATTTTGTAGTCATTGCTGCACCAACTAACTATGATAGTAAGAAGAATTTCTTTGATACAAGTGCAGTAGAGAGTGTTATTGAATTAGTATTAAAGTATAATCCAGATGCTATTATGGTTATTAAGTCAACAATTCCAGTTGGATATACGGAGAGTGTAAGAAAGAAGTATAATACTTCAAATATCATTTTTAGTCCTGAATTCTTAAGAGAGTCTAAGGCTTTATATGATAACTTATATCCTTCAAGAATTATTGTAAGTACAGATGAGAATGATTCTAGATTAGTTGAGAAGAGTCATGAATTTGCAACTTTACTTCAAGAAGGGGCTATTAAAGAAAACATTGATATTTTATTTATGGGCTTTACTGAAGCAGAAGCAGTTAAGTTATTCGCAAATACATATTTAGCTTTACGTGTATCTTACTTTAATGAATTAGATACATATGCTGAAATGAAGGGTTTAAATACTCAGGATATTATTAATGGTGTATGTTTAGATCCACGTATTGGTTCTCATTATAATAACCCTTCATTTGGATATGGTGGTTATTGTTTACCAAAAGATACTAAACAATTATTGGCTAACTATCAGGATGTGCCTGAAAACTTAATCGAAGCGATTGTTGAATCAAATCGTACTCGTAAAGAATTTATTGCGAATCGTGTCTTAGAGATTGCCGGTGCTTATGAAGCTAATGATGAATGGGATGAATCTAAAGAACATGATGTGACTGTTGGGGGTATACCGTTTAACTATGAAATCAAATAGTGATAACTTTAGACAGAGTTCTATTCAAGGTGTAATGAAACGTATTAAAGCCAAAGGTGCTAAAGTGATTATCTATGAACCAACATTAAAGGATGGAGAAACATTCTTTGGTAGTAAGGTAGTAAATGATTTAAAAGAATTTAAGGCTTTGAGTCAGGCAATTATCGCAAACCGTTATGATAGTTGTTTAGATGATGTACAAGATAAAGTATATACTCGTGATTTGTTTAGAAGAGATTAATTAACTAATGTTAAATAAAAGCTAAAATTAAATTTTTTAGCTTTTTTTATGATGAATTAGTGAATCTATGCTATATTTATAAAGTATGTTTTATTGTGAGAAAGGGAGGCTTTTATGGTAAACAGTAGAATGGATCGTACACAGAATGATGTACGTGAAATGGAAGAGATTGATTTATTAGAATTATTTAGGGCTATCTTAAAACATATTAAGTTAATTATTGTTTTATGTATTTTATTTGGTGTGGGTGGTTTCTTTGGAACAAAGTTATTGATTGCTCCAACATATACGGCTAGTACATCAATTTATTTAACTCCACAGATTAGTGAGAGTGGATCTTTGGATTATAATTCGCAGATGGCCAATAGTAAATTGGTTACGAATGCAGTGAATTTACTAACTCAAAATAACATTATGTCTGAGGTAGCTAAAGATGTTGGGTTAGAGAGTGCAGATAGTGTTAAAAAGCTTGTTAGTGTAACGAATGAATCAAATACAGAGATTATTACGATTTCAGCTACAACTACAGATCCTAAATTATCTAAGGATATCGCTAATGATACAGTAAGTACTTTTATTCGTACAATGCAGAAGAATTTGAATGTTCGTAATATTGAGGTTGTTGATAAGGCTAAATTGTCTTATATTCCTAGTGGACCGAATGTGAAAAAGAATACTTTATTAGCAACTATGGTTGGTTTTGTCTTAGGCTGTGGTTATGCAACATTGAGATTCTTATTTGATAATCGTTTACGTACGAAGGAAGAGGCAGAAAAGTATTTGGGTATTCCAGTATTCTGCGAGATTCCTGAATTATAATGGCTAAGTACATTGATTTGCATTCTCATATTGCTTGGGGTATTGATGATGGCATGCCTTGTGTTGAGGATGCAGTGAGTTCATTAGAATCTGCTAAGAAGGATGGTATTGTAGGTATTTGTAGTACGCCACATTTCATTCCTGGACAATTAGATGTTCATATCTATAATGAAATGGTGACTCGTCAATTGGAATTAAGAAAGATGAGTTCTATCCCTATCTATTTTGGTGGGGAAGTCATGATGAATAGTGAATTCATTGAAGGATTAGAATTAGATTTATATCCAACTTTAAATAGTAGTAAATACATGTTAGTTGAATATAATGTTCTTCGTGATATTCATTCGATTGATTATAGAGATGAATGCTTATATGAATTGAAGATGAAAGGATTTGTTCCTGTGCTAGCTCATATTGAAAGATATTTCCATGATGGTCTTGATTATTTAATTATTGATCATTGGGTGGATATGGGTTGTGTTCTACAGTTAAATCGTACTTCGATTCTTGGCGTAAATGGAAAAAAAATACAATCGAATGCATTAGAGTTATTAGACAATGGATATTGTGATGTGATTTGTACAGATACGCATAGAGCGAGTGGAAATAGAATTGAACAATTGAGTGATGTGTATTCAGTTGTATCTAAGCGTATTGGTTCTGAGAATGCGGATATCTTATTTTATGAGAATCCAAAGAGATTATTGAGTAATAAAGAAATATTAAACATTGAGGTTGAAAAGAGAAAGAAACTGTTTGGTTTCTTTGGGAGATAGAAATGGCAAGAAAGAAAAGAAATCAATTTGATGTGGATGAAATCTATCGTGGATTGCGTACTAATATTGAATTTAGTCAGATGGATGATGCGATTCAAGTAATCAACGTAGTAAGTACAATACCTAATGAAGGTAAGAGTACTGTAGCTTGTAATTTAGCTCGTATTATGGCAGCTAAATATAAAAATGTGTTATTAATTGACTGTGATTTAAGAAATGCTTCAGTTCACAAAATACTACAAATCTCTAATCGTTCTGGATTAACGAACATTATTTCAGAATTTAGAGAAGGCGTAAGTATTCATTCATTTGAAGGAGTACAAGACGTACAATATGATGGAGGTTATCCTTTATCTGTCATTACAGTAGGTCATAAAGTACCAAATCCTAGTGAAGTATTAGGATCTAAAAGATTAGCTAAATTCTTAAATCAAGCACGTCAAGAATTTGGATATATTATTATTGACTGTCCACCAGTTGCGGTAGCATCTGATGCCATTCCATTATGTAATGTAAGTGATGGAGTACTATATGTAGTTGACTCTAAGATATCGGATAAACGAAAAGTTAAAGCAGCCATTAATGACGTTGAAAGAAATGGTGGTCACGTTATGGGTGTTGTATTAAATAAAGTAGAATCAGCAAGTGACAGTAATTATGGCTATGGCTACGGATATGGTTATGGAGGAGAAGACAATGGTAAAAAGAAGAAAAAGAAATAGTTTTATTATTTTAGCTTCAACTCTATTATTAACTGGATGTGGCAATAGTGAATTAGAAATCACGCAAAATGATATTCTAGAAGTGGCAAGAGACGATGCGAATGCCACAAAAAAAGAATGTTCGAATGTGTCTGTTCAAGAAGAAAAGAAATATTATACAGTAAGTTTTGATACAACTACTGGATCTTATGAATATAAGATTGGTAAAGATGGTATTATACAAGAAAGAAATTATAAAAGAAGTAATAGTGAAGAAGTTTCTACGACTGAACCCGTAGAAGAGAAGAAGGAAGAAACTAAAACTGAAACAAAGAAAGAAGAAAAAAAAGAATCAACTTCTTTTGATGAAAATCAACAAGCAGCTATTGAAGCAGCTCTTGCCAATGCAGGACTTGGACAAGAAGATGTGACAGATATTGGTTGTACTTTAGATGAAGCAACGCAACAATATACTGTTACATTTACATTCCAGAATATCAAAAATACTTGTATGGTTGATGCAGCTACATTCACTGTATTATCTTCTATTCAAGGTTAGATGTACCTATTTTTGACTGAAAAGGACGGATGTTGTTCTTTTCTTTTTTTTTTAGTACAATAGTTTATATGTAAATTGTGAGGAGAATTCTATATGTCAAAAATAGGAAGATTAAAAATATTTATTGAATTTGTATTTTTCTGGATATTAATACAGTTCTTGCAGGCCATGAATATAGCACGATTTGATGATGAAATCGCTATAAAGTTATGTGCACTATATTTTTTGATGCAGATTCTAATTGGCCGTTATCAAGGAAAAGTATTGTTAATGTATGATGAAATACGATTATTAGTATTAAGTCATGTTGGTTTTTTCTTTGCGAGTTTTTTGGTATTTCCATTTTATTCTTGGACATTTCGTAAACTATATGGTTTTGTGTTCTTAACACTCTTTTTGTTTGTTTTTGCAGGATTTAGTTCCAGATATACTCATAAATGGTTTAGAAAGAAATACAAACATAATACTCTAATAGTTGGTGTAGGGCACACAGCTGCACAACTTGCCTTTGTATGTAGAGGAAATAGTTACTCGTTGTTGGATGTACAGGGGTTTGTGAATTGTAAATCGTATGGTATTCATCAGGAACAAGTTGTTTCTAAAAATAAAACAATAGGTATTGAAGATGTGGATTCATTTATCAAATCACATAATATTGATACGGTATTAATTGCGATACCTGAATTGAAACAAAAAAATTTAAATTCTTTATTCGAATTATTTAAGAACAAAGTAAATGTGATTAAGTATTTACCACAAGTTAATGGTCTAGTAACATTTGATACTAAGGTTGAAGACTTTGATGGAATTTTAATGATTTCAAATTCTCGCGGTGTTAACCAGGTTGGTTCTTATGTGTTAAAACGCTTAATGGACATTTGTGCAGGATTATGTGGAGTTTTACTTTTGATTCCATTAACTTTTTTTGTGTTTATCAAAAATCGTAAAGAAGGAGATAAGGGACCTATTTTCTTTACACAGAATCGTATTGGTAAGGATGGTAAAGAATTTAAGATGTATAAGTATCGAACTATGGTACTTGGTGCGGATAAGATTCTTGAAGAGTTAATGGAAAAGGATCCTGCAATTCGCGAAGAATATACGGTGAATAAAAAATTGGCAAATGATCCTCGTATCACAAGTGCAGGAAAATTCTTGCGAGAAAAGAGTTTGGATGAATTTCCACAATTTATAAATGTACTATTAGGTCAAATGTCTCTGATAGGTCCTCGACCTTATTTGCCACGTGAAAAAGAAGATATGGGACAATATTATGATGATGTTGTCGCATGTAAGCCTGGTATTACAGGTATGTGGCAAAGTCATGGTCGTAGTGATGTGGACTTTGACCACCGCTTAGTTTTAGATGAATATTATTATCGCAACTGGTCATTCTGGTTGGATGTAACATTATTATTTAAAACAGTTAAGCAAGTTCTTTATGGAAGAGGGGCAGTATAGACATGAAGGAACAAAATAAAGTTTTAAGAGGAATTGGAATTGTATTATCTATTCTGTTAGTTGTAGCATCATTTTATCTTTTATATCAATTGATTAAAATTAATGTTTTACCAACTAAATTATTATTTTTAATTACCATTATATTTGTATTGTTAGATGCGATATTTGCGTTATTGTTGTGTTATTATACAAGAGCATTTGTTTCAAAAATAATTTGTGTTGTTATTACTTTAGTACTTATATTTGGTTCTTGTATGGGTGGTTATTACATTTCCAAAACAGGAAGCTTATTGACAAACATTACGAATGTAACGAAACATGCTAAAAATACGGTTAGTGTAGTAGTTAAACAATCAAGTGATATAAAGAATAAGTCACAATTAAATGGTTTATCAGTTGGTATATTACGTACTATTGGTACTCAAGGATCATCTAAAGCTTTAACAGAATTAAGTAAAGATGGTATTGTGATGAATCAAAATGAATATGATAGTTTAAGTGCTATGTTAGAAGCTTTCTATAATGGAGATGTTGATTCAATTATTATTAATGAATCGAGTCGTAGTCAAATCTTAGATATGGAAAGCTATGCGGATTTTGATAATAATACAAGAGTTGTTTATCAAACTTCTTACAAAGTAGAAAATACAGACAAGGCAAATGCGGTAAGTGATATTACTTCAAAACCATTTAATGTATTAATTTCTGGATCCGATACGCGTGGTGGATTTGATGAAAATGGTCGTAGTGATGTAATTATGGTAGCTACTATCAATCCTAAGACAAGTACGATATTATTAACTTCTGTACCTCGTGACTTCTATGTAACTACCGCTTGTGATGCGGCAGATGGTTGTATGCAAGGGGCATTAGACAAAATTACACATACGGGTATTCATGGTACAAATACTACAAAACGTACAGTAGAACAATTGTTAGGGATTGAAATCAATTATACATTTAAAGTGGGATTTGATACCGTAACAGATTTAGTGGATGCCTTAGGTGGTGTTGATGTAACTGTTGCTCCTGGATATGCGGTTAATAACTTTAATGCATTATCAGGCTTTAGTGTTCATGAAGGGGTAAACCATTTAAATGGAGAACAAGCTCTTGCGTTTGCGCGTGAGCGTTATGCATACACGGAAGGGGATCGTCAGCGTACAAAGAATCAACAGTTAGTTTTGATGGGAATTGTTGATAAAATTACAAGTCCTTCAATTGTTCAAAACTATGCATCTATAATGGATGCAATGTCTAATACATTCTCAACGACAATGTCTAGTAGTGAGATTTCGGATTTAATTAAATATCAAATTAACAGCAATCCAAAATGGAAGATGGAACAGTATATGGTGGATGGAACAGGTGATACATTAATGTGTGCTGAACTTGGTGATGCAGCTAGTGTCATGGTTCCAAATCAAAGTACTGTTAAGATGGCAAAAGATAAAATCAATGCGGTTTTAGCTGGAAAATCAGCGGATGATGTAAAGTAATATAATTGGGATAGGTTTGCCTATCCCTTTTTTTTGTAGTATGATAATTGGGTCTAAGGAGAGTTTAATATGCGAAAAAATAAGAAGAAACCAAATAGGGTAGGAAAGGTATTTGGAGTCATCTTTTCTATTTTATTAGTTGCTGCAACAATGTATTTGTTGTTTAATTTAGTAAAATTAAATGTTTTACCAACAAAATTATTGTTTTTAGTAACAGTTGTATTTGTGCTTTTAGATTTAATTTTCATTTTATTATTGTGTTTTGCCACAAAGGGTGCTGTGTCTAAAATTATTTGTATTATCTTTACAATAGCTATTGCATTAGGATCATGCATGGGTGGATACTATATATCAAAAACTGGTAATTTATTATCAAATATGACGACTGTATCTTCCAATGCAAAAACAACTGTAAGTGTAGTTGTTAAGAAATCCAGTGATTTGAAAAAGAAGAATGATTTAGCTGGACATAGTATCGGTGTACTACAAAATATTGGAACAGTGGGATCGAAAAAAGTATTAAAGGATTTAAGTAAATCTGGTATTGAAATGAACCAAACACCATATGAAAGTATGACGGATATATTAGCTGCCTTCTATAATGGTGAAGTAGATTCAATTATCATTAATGAATCAAGCCGTGATCAAATTACAGACATCGAAGAATATGCTGAATTTGATAAGAACACTCGTGTTGTTTATCAAACTAGTTATGAAGTAGAAAATACGGATAAAGCCAATGCGGTAAGTAATATTACAAATACACCGTTTAATGTATTAATTTCTGGATCAGATACTCGTGGTGGATTTGATGAAAATGGTCGTAGTGATGTAATCATGGTAGCTACCGTGAATCCTAAAACTGGTACTATCTTATTAACTTCAATTCCTCGTGACTATTATGTTACAACTGCTTGTGATGCAGGTGATGGATGTCAACAAGGCGCTTTAGATAAGATTACGCATACAGGTATTCATGGTACAAATACAACTAAGCGTACGGTGGAACAATTATTAGGAATTGAAATTAACTATACATTCAAAGTTGGTTTTGATACTGTAACGGATATTGTTGATGCGGTTGGTGGTATTGATGTAAATGTTGAACCAGGTTATGAATGTAGTAACTTCTTACATGCTCCAGGACTTAGTGTACATGCAGGTGTGAACCACTTAAATGGCGAACAAGCATTAGGATATGCTCGTGAGCGTTATGCTTATAGTGAAGGGGATCGTCAGCGTACGAAGAACCAACAACAAGTTCTTATGGGAATTGTAAACAAAGTAACTAGTCCTGCAATTGTGACTAACTATGCTTCAATTATGGATAGTATGGCCAATACTTTCTCAACTACAATGTCAAATGATGAAATTACAAGTTTAATTAAATATCAATTGAATAAAAATCCTAAATGGAAAATTGAACAATCTATGGTTGATGGTACTGGGGATACACAAATGTGTGCAGAACTTGGAAATGCTGCTTATGTAATGGTTCCAGATGAAAGTACTGTTACTAAAGCTTCAAACAAAATTAATGCAGTAATGCAAGGAAAATCAGCAGATGATGTAGAGTAAGGAATAATCCCTTACTCTTTTTTACATTATAGGTATATAATCTAATTGTGAGGTGTTGTTATAATGGAAACTTCTGATTATATACAAAATAGAATAAATACTAATATTCGTCACTATGAAGAACTAAGTAAGAAGTATCATAGATGTCATATTGGCATTATGATAGGTTGTTTTTGTTGTCTTATTGGTGTTGTTATATTGAATGTTATATATTTAATTATACCTGTAATTTGGTTGATTCTTTCAGCATGTGTATTGGTATTAGCAGGTCTATTCTTATTATTTTTTGATGTATTAAACAATTATTCTTCTAAGTCATTAGAGTATAAGTACAAAGCTAATTTATTAAGTTATGAGAAAAATTTATATCAGGCTAAAGAGAGTGGATTTAAAGGTTTTGCGTTTCGTTGTGAAAGATTTATGTAGTGATTATGGTGGTTATAACAACCGCCATTTTATATGCAGATTTGCCAATTGTAAGGGATTTATTATATAATATGAAATTGTGAGCTATATAAGAGTTTATAGGAGATTATTATTATGCCTAAAAAGGATGTTAAACTTTCACAGAATGTGAATGGTAATGGTAAAAGAAAAAAGAAGAAAAATAAACGACCAATCAGCAAGTTCATGACTATATTCATGATTGTTTGTTTGGCTTTATTGATTTTTCAAATTATAAAATTAAATTTATTACCTGCAAAATTAATAGTATTAGTTTCATTGGTAATGATTATTTTATGTTTGATTATTTTATTAATATTACACTTTAAAGCTAAAAAGTTTTTGCCAAGAATATTAGCAGGGTTCGTTGCACTTTGCATGTGTGTGGGTCTAGCTTATGGTAACTATTTCATTTATAAAACAGATAATACGTTTGATGTAGTTACAAGTCTTGCGGATAGTAAGGCAACAATGACGTCAATTGTTGTATTAAAAAGTTCTTCAATTAAAAAAGAAAAAGATTTAAAGGGTAAGACAATTGGTACTATTTTAGATATGGATAAAGTAGCTACAAAGCGTATGTTGAAGGATTTGGATTCTGACAACATCAAATATAAGACAAAAGATTATGATGCTTTATTGGATATGATGGCTGCTTTATATGATAATAAAATTGATGCGATTTGTTTAAATGAAAAGTATCGTGATATTCTTCATGAAGCTGATGGATATTTTAATTTTCAAACGGATTCTCGAGTAGTTCATCAAAATGTGCATTATACAAAGGTAGAAAAGAATGATAATCCAAGTGACCCTGTTAATGATATTTCAAAGGATGCATTTACAGTCTTAGTCAGTGGTAATGATTCTTATGGTACTTTACAAGATTCAAATACGAGAAGTGATGCCAACTTATTACTTACTGTAAATCCTAAAACTGGAACCATTTTGATGACAAGTATTCCTCGTGATTATTATGTTGAACTTGTTTGTCCGGAAGATGATCCTGAATTAGCTTGTCCAGAGGGTAGTTATGATAAATTAACGCATTCTGGTTTAATGGGTATTAAGAGTACGGAAAAAACTATCGAAAAGGCTTTGGGTATTAAAATTAATTATAATGTTCGAATCAACTTTTCAAGTGTTGTTAACTTGGTAGATGCTTTAGATGGAATTGATTTGGATATTAAAAAGGGTGAAGAAGTAGATATTTTCTATGTAAATAGCCAGCCTGGTTTAAGTGTTGGTAAACATCATGTGGATGGTGAGACAGCCTTAGCTTTTGCTCGTGAAAGACATGCCTATTTGGATGGGGATAACCAGCGTGTGCGTAACCAACAAAAAGTATTTAAAGCTATTTTCAAACGTATAGTTTCACCTAAGATGATTACTAACTACGGTAAGTTTATGGACGCTTTAGCAGTGGCATTTGATACAAACTTGTCTGGTGATGAAATCAGTAATTTTGTTAAGTATGAATTAAACAATATGCCGGATTGGAAGATTGAATCATATGCGATTGTTGCAGAGCCTGATTATCAATTCTGTTATCAATCTCAATCTTATGCTTCAGTTGTTCAACAAAATGACATTATGAACGAGGTTGCTAGAAAGAAAATCAAGGCAGTATTAAACGGAAAAAGTTCTACTACAGTAGAAGATCTATCAGGTTATTCGCAGACAGCTAGTGAAGATAATTCGGTAGGTAATACAGAAGAATTACAGAACATGGGAATTCTTAATTCATCTGGTAATGATTCTAGTGAAGACGAAGAAGATTATAACTATGATTATGATCAAAGTTATGATGATACAGAATACTACAATCCAGATGATCAATACTCTCAAGAGGATACTTACGAAGAATCGGATTATCAATAAATTGAACTAAAGTGATGCTTTTTGTGGTATCACTTTTTTTCTTAAGATTTTCTTAAGTAGTTGAGTTAAGAAGGTATTCATTTTATAATTGAATCAATTGAGAGGAAGATTGAATATGTTTTGTAAAAATTGTGGGCACGAAATAAGTGATGATTCTAAATTTTGTTCAAACTGTGGAACAAAGGTAGAAGTCGATGAAGGTATTGTTGTACCTGTTGCAGTAGTGGATAAGACTGAAGAAGAAGTTAATGAATCTGAAGTTGAAACAAATAATGAAGAATCAGTAAATGAGAATGAATCAACTACATCAGTAAAAGAATGGTACTACGTATCTAATAATGACTCTAAAGGATCATTCAGTATAGATGAGATGAAGACTAAGATTACTTCTGGTGAAATCAATGGTAGTACTCTAGTTTGGAAGGCAAGTATGAAAGACTGGGAAAGACTAGAGAATACAGAATTAAATGAATTTATTTCTACTTCATCTTCAAATGATTGGTATTATGTAGAGAATAATGATTCTAAAGGACCTTTTAGTGAATCTGACATGAAAGGATTTATTGATAGTGGTGTATTAACTGGAAATAGTTTTGTATGGAAAATAGGCATGCAAGATTGGCAGAGATTAAAGAATACGGAGCTTGCGGGTAATGATAGAGTGCATGTAGAACCAAGTTTTTCATTTACTACTGGAGTTGTAAAAGAAAAGAGTATTGGACTATGTGTAGTATTAAGTCTAGTTACTTGTGGCATTTATAGTATATATTGGCTATATACAATCGCACATGACTTAAACGATTTATGTGAAAGTCAAAACCAAGAAAAAGGTGCTGAACCAGGACTTGTTGTTGTATTAAGTATTGTGACATGTGGAATCTACTTATTATACTACTTATGGAAGGCTGGTAAAATGGTATCAAGTCTAACAAGAAGTAATGGACATCATCCAAGTGACGATAGTATTGTATTAATGGTATTATCTATACTTCAATTATCTTTAGTATCCTATTGCATCCTACAGAGTCATATTAATGGTTTCGCAAAAGACTAAATATTTAGGAATAGTTCTCATACTATTCCTTCTTTTATTATTCTATAAATGCCCTTTTCAATTCATAACAGGATTGCCATGTCCAGGATGCAACATGAAAACAAGCCTGTATTATCTTTTAAAAGGAAATATTCAATTATCATTGTATTACCATGCTCTATTAATACCAACAATCATTTGTGGCGTTCTATGCTTGTTAAAACCTGAGAAAAGAAAACTGATATTAATTCTATGGTGTACACTCATGATAGTGTATTACATTTATCGAATGATTCTTTATTTTCCAAATAGTCCAATGATCTATTCAAAAAATAATTTGATTTATTTACTATTTAGACACGCATAGTGTCAATTAATGATGTAACTTGAAATTATAAAGGAGGACATACTTATGTCAAACATTTATTTTACAGTTACAGGATTACATCATTATTATGGAGATTCATTTCTAGAAAAAGAAATGATTGTTTATTTAAAGAAAGAAAAAGATAATGAATATGATAAAGAAGCCATTAGTGTTAACCTTCCAGGTCTAGGAAAGATTGGATATGTTGCCAATAGTCCATATACAGTACTTGGAGAAAGTTATAGTGCAGGAAGATTATATGATAAGATACGTGAAGAAGCGAGTGGTAAGGTTAAATTCATATTAGACAAAGGAGTTATTTGTGAACTTATTGAATAAGAAAATGGAATTGTAAATCAACCAAAGATTATTACGGATGGGTATAATAAAGATTTTGGATATGGATTTTATTGTACGAATTTTGAAAAACAAGCTAAAAGATGGGCATTAACTAAAAAGAGTAATCATATTGTGAATGTATATATGTATACGGAAAATTTGGATTTAAACTGTAAGGCTTTCGAACAGATGAGCGATGAATGGCTAGACTTTGTTGTTTCGTCAAGAAGAGGAATCACGCATACGTATGATATTGTAGAAGGTCCTATGGCAGATGATACGATTTGGAATTATGTGGATGATTTTGCGCGTGGCTTGATTTCTAGAACGGCTTTTTGGGAGCTTGTTAAATTTAAGTATCCTACGCATCAAATTGTTTTTTGTACAGAAGAAGCTTTAAAATGTCTTTCATATCAAAGGAGCTATAGCTTATGAGAAATAAATACTTTGATGAACTAGTAACAGAAAATGATTTATTTTATGTTTGTTTTATGATTGAAAAGACATCTCGGTTTCTTCATCAACGAAATCAATATGTTGTGAATCAACTGGGATATGATCCTTTGTATCATCTTATTAGTGTTGCGAATGTTTTACATAGTGATAATCCAAATAAGGTAGTACATGATTTGATGGATGAATATAAACTAGAGTATGGTGGTTTTCATGTTGAAAATGTAAATAGTGAATTATGTTCTCACATTCCAACTGAATTGGAGATGGGAAAAGTATACGCAAGATTAATAATGGATACTTTACTTCCAAATGAAGATTATATACAAGGACTTATACGAATCTATAATGATGCTATTTGTCAAGTTATTGACGATTATACGAATGGTGCTTATTATGAACCTTCATATGTGATCGCCAGAGCTAATAAAAATGGTGAGTTCTAACAAACAAAAAAAGATTGTAGATTACTGTTCTACAATCTTATCTAAACTATGAATGAATTCTACAACCATCTTACGCTTAATATCATCGATCTTAACGAGTTTATTTAACGCCTCAATTTCGTCTTCATTATCTAGACAAACGATTTCTCGTCTTAGTCTATCGATTTCGTCTTCTAAACGATTCTGTTCTTTAATATATTGTTCATGAACAGCTTTGATTTGATTGTATAATTGATTATCCATGTCTACACCGCTTTCTTTAATCATCATATAGTAAAGTAGAGAATAAAACAACTAATTTTTCAAAATGATTTGAGTTTTTACTTTTTCTTTGATAAACTAAATTCAAAGCGATGACAAGAAGGAGTAGTTTATACCAATTCTATAGAGAGCAAGCGTTTGGTGAAAGTTTGTGTGTTGGATAAGTGAAGGTAGTCTTTGAGTTGAATTTATGAACTAAGAGTAGTAAATTTCGTGACACAGCGTTAATGTGAATGAGAATAAAATTAGGTGGTACCACGTCAAGCACGTCCTATGGGGATGTGCTTTTTTATATGTACGGAAAGGATGATTGTGGATGACGTTGGAAGCAAAGTATAATCATTTAGCAGTAGAAAATGATAAATACCAAAATTGGATTGAAAAAGGATATTTCACAGCGGGCGACATGTCTAAACGCCCATATTGTATTGTGATCCCTCCACCAAACGTAACAGGAAAGTTACACTTGGGACATGCATGGGATACAACACTACAAGATATTTTATGTCGTTATAAAAGATTAAAAGGCTATGATGTATGTTGGGTAGCCGGAATGGATCACGCGGGTATTGCGACACAGGCAAAGGTAGATGCTCGTTTAAAATCAGAAGGAATTTCTCGCTATGACATTGGTCGTGAAAAATTCTTAGAAAGAGCGTGGGAATGGAAAGAAGAATATGCTTCGACTATTCGTAGCCAATGGGCTAAGTTAGGATTATCTTTAGACTATAGTCGTGAACGCTTTACATTAGACGAAGGATTATCTCAAGCCGTTCGTAAAGTCTTTGTAGATTTATACAATGATGGATTAATCTATCAAGGTGAAAGAATTATTAACTGGGACCCAGAAGCTAAAACCGCATTGTCGAACATTGAAGTTGAACACAAAGAAATCATGGGTCACATGTACTACTTCAAATATAAAGTGGTTGAAACAGGACAAGAATTAGTGATTGCGACAACACGTCCAGAAACCATGTTTGCTGACCAAGCAATTTTTGTACATCCAGATGATGAAAGATATAAAGACATCGTTGGAATGCATGCCATTAACCCTGCCAACGGAGACGAACTTCCAATCATGGCAGACGACTATATTGACATGAGCTTTGGTACAGCTGTAATGAAATGTACACCAGCCCATGACCCTAATGACTTCGCATTAGCTAAAAAATACAACTTGCCAATGCCAATCTGTATGAATCCAGATGGAACCATGAATGATATGTGTGGTAAATATGCTGGTATGGATCGTTTTGAATGTCGTGAAGCCTTAGTTAACGACTTTAAAGAAGCTGGTGTTGTAGATCACATTGAAGAACACTTACACCAAGTAGGACACTCAGAAAGAACAGGCGTCATTGTAGAACCATACTTAAGTAAACAATGGTTTGTGAAGATGAAACCATTGGCTGAAGAAGTATTGAAGAACCAAGAAATCAAAGATCAACGAATTAACTTTGTACCACCACGTTTCAATAAAACATTTGAACAATGGCTAGAAAACATTGAAGACTGGTGTATTTCACGTCAGTTATGGTGGGGACACAGAATTCCAGCATGGACAAACAAAGAAACTGGTGAAATCTATGTAGGAATGGAAGATCCAAAAGACATTGAAAACTGGTCACAAGATGAAGACGTATTAGACACATGGTTCTCAAGTGCATTATGGCCATTCTCAACACTTGGCTGGCCAGAAAACACAGCCGATCTTGAAAGATATTTCCCAAATGATGTATTAGTAACAGGATACGACATTATCTTCTTCTGGGTAGCACGTATGGCCTTCCAAACACGCTACTGCATGAAGAACCGTCCATTCAAAGACGTATTGATTCACGGACTTGTACGTGATACACAAGGACGCAAAATGTCTAAATCATTAGGAAACGGTATTGATCCAATGGATGTGATTCAAGAAAAAGGTGCTGATGCATTACGCTTCTTCTTAACAACAAACTCAACACCAGGACAAGACTTACGCTTTGACGAAACGAAGATGGATGCAAGCTGGAACTTCATTAACAAGATCTGGAACGCAGCTCGTTATGTTCAAATGCAAATTGGGGATACAAAACCAGAACTAGATATGGCAAAAGCCAACAGCGTAGACAAATGGATCCTAGCACGCTTTAACGAAGTATTAGACCACGTTTCAACAAACATGGACAAATACGAATTAGCCATCGTAGGAAACGAACTATATAGTTTCGTATGGGACGACTTCTGCAGCTGGTACATTGAACTATCAAAAGCCACACTATATTCAGAAGATGAAAGCTTAGTGGCCAATACAAAAGCTGTACTATACACAGTCATGATGGGAATTCTAAAAGTATTATCACCATTCATGCCATTTGTGACAGAAGAAATCTATTTGAACTTGCCACACGAAAAAGAAAGCCTAAACGTAGAAACATGGCCAGAAAAAGTTGAATTCGAATACACAGACAAAGAAAAAGACGAAATGGCATTAGTTATCAGTGCTATTCAAACCGTACGTGAAATCAAAGTCGAATATTCAATGAAACCAAGTGAAGACTTAACAATCTCACTACACAATGACAACGGCTATGTAGCACTAAATACAGAATCAACTGCCATCCTAGCACGCATGGCACACGCCACAGTCAAAGAAGACCTTAATACAGAAGACGTACTATCACGTACAATCGAAAAAGCTGTATTAACAGTTGCAATGGATGCATTAATTGATCTAGAAGAAGAAAAGGGAAAACTAGAAAAAGAAATTGCACGCCTAGAAAACGAAATCAAACGTTGTTCAGGCATGTTGAAAAACCCTGGCTTCGTCAATAAAGCACCAGAAGCTAAGGTCAATGCAGAAAAAGAAAAACTAGCATCTTACACAGAAAAGCTAGAAATGACTAAAACACAATTAGATAACATCCTTAAGAAATTAGGATAGTATAAATCAAACGCCCAGAGACAAGCTCTAGGCGTTTTTCTAATAGAATTTATTTAGATTAATAAATGGTTACAAATTAACTTTATACATGAGAAATAAAAGATTTTATATAAGTTAATTAAAGTGGAAGTGTTTTACTGAACATAAATAATCCTAACATACATCAAACTATTTATGCTACAATATGCGTAATCAGAGGGTGGTTGTTAATGTATAAAGGAATTGAAGCTGCATGTGCAATAGTAAATTATGCTAATGAAATAGATAAACCAATGTCAAATTTAAAACTTCAGAAAGTTTTATATTTTGTTCAGGGATATTACTTACAAATGAATGGATATCCGTTTTTTTTAGATGAAATTGAAGCATGGCCATATGGACCTGTTGTTCCAAATGTATATGAACAATTTCAAAGATTTGGTTCATCATTTATACCGTATACTTTTGAATACAGTGAATTTGATTATTTGAGCTGGGATGAAACAATATATCATTTTGATTCAACTGAAATACAACAAGATGATTTGGACTTTTTGAAAGCTGTAGTAGAAAAACTAAATAAGTATTCAGCATCAGATCTAGTGACTATTACACATAATCAAGATCCTTGGCGTCAAGCCATTCATAAAGGAAAGTGTACAGTGATAAGCAAAGAATCTATAAAAGACTATTTTGATAAAAGAAGTAGGAGATATTTGTGATGAAGGATGATAGATTTTTAAGTGAGGATAATTTAGATTCATTTTTGGATGATTCAAAATCGGAAGATGAGTTAACATGTATGGATAATGATATGCGTAATTTGTTAAAATGCTTTAGCAATAAGCATAATAATAATTCCGAAATATCTAAACATTTTAAAAACTATTTGGCTTAACTAGCAATTTGGTGACTTTGCTATAATTCTGCGTTTTATCACTTATGCGAACAACCATTCATTCTTCAAATCCTTTAAGCGAGTGATTTTATAGATGTTTTTCAATCTAAGTAGTACGT